>PVBE010147902.1_pt1 | contig 211618 bp, 207 predicted proteins | sample 1631181 | NCBI WGS metagenome assembly PVBE01 (sample SAMN08397723, study PRJNA350692) | Marine metagenome, whole genome shotgun sequencing project. | isolation source: water | place: Pacific Ocean | collected 2012-04 | reverse complement strand
GGGCTACGGTTGGCCCATCAACTTAACCCGCGCCAAACTCTAACTTAAGCGCTGGACCACTAATCGGGGGCAGGCCAGGGTCGTTGGTGAAGATGACATCGCCGGGCGCCAGGTCGGGCACCGCCTGGATCGTCGTGAGGTAGTCCGAGTCGATCAGGAAGTTGAAGCCGGCCGACGGCGGATGGCCGAAGAGATTCCCTTCGGTGTCCAGGAGCCCGGTGGAGCAATCCCCAGCCTCCTTGACGTAGATGGAGCGCGAGGCCCGCCTGAGGGTGAAGTACATCTCATCGGCGACCGCGGACACCTTGGTTCCCATGATCTCGAGGAGAATCGGGTTCAGCTTCATGAGATTTTCTCGCCTCGCCTCGCCCTCAAGGCCACGGAGTTACCTAGCCGGCAGCGTGGCCGCGAAGTCGGTCCAACGGTCGGAAAACACCTGGTTTGAGCAGTCGGTGAGCACGACCTTGGCCAAGGTTCAGGCCTCGTTGTCGAGGGCCGCGAGGATGCGCGGCGGTGACATGGGCAGATCGGTCATGCGCACGCCCGTGGTGTTCATAATCGCGTTCGCCAGCCACCGCCTGCATTTGCTCGGTCTCGAGGCCAACACCGCTGGGAAATACGGCCACCGGATTGCCGCCGAAAATATGCTCGGTGAAGACGTCCAATGTGTGAAAGACATATTGCGACATGCTGGGGCCCCAGATCGTCGATCTCAAGCAACCGTGCTCATCAAAAATTGAGACTTTGACCCAATTGAGCCAATTGGAGCTTATACTCACCAAGTTCACTCAAAGCTGCAATGGCTCACTTCCGCTTCTGGCTAGAAACAGACCTCCCGGCGTACATTGAAATTCGTCCGCTTTGCCCCTGATAGCGGACGTAACTGGCCGGAAAGCGGACCCCATCAGAGGACCCCACCACCATCACAAGCAGAACAAACCCCAACGTCCTCGCCCTGAACTGCTGGTGAAGGAGAAGCCAAGGGGGCGAGGGTTCACTGGGGGGGGGCCGGCGCCGCCGAAACCGGCGTCCATGGTTACCGGCGACACAAATGCCCCCTCCAGGCCGATTTCCGAGCCGCTGGGAAGCATTGTCGAGGGCGCCGCCCCCCCCCACACAACACCCGGAAGGCCCGAAATCGCTCCTGAGGGTGCCCTATGGGTGCCCTGGAAGGGCAAGGGGTCAGCGCGGAAATGCTAACCCCTTGAAAAAATGGAGCGGGCGATGGGATTCGAACCCACGACTTCAACCTTGGCAAGGTTGCGCTCTACCCCTGAGCTACGCCCGCGTGGCCGTATGCCTCGGCCAGCGAAGCTGATAATAGTTTCGCGGTGCGCGTTTGCAAGATGTGCATGCGGGCCGCCCGGAACGGGAACCGGAGGGCGCGGAATGGCGCTAACACCCGAGCAATTGCTCGCAAAGTTCGACGAACTCGGCATCGAAACCGAGACCCACGAGCACGCGCCCGTCTTCACCGTCGCCGAAAGCAAGCGGCTGCGCGGCGCGCTCGCGGGCGGGCACTGCAAGGCGCTCTTTCTCAAGGACAAGAAGGGCGCGCTGTGGCTGGTGGTCACGCTCGAGGACCGCGCCATCGACATGAAGGCGTTGCGGCGCACGATCGGCGCGGCACCGCTTTCGTTCGCCCGGCCCGAGCTCCTCGAAGACGTTCTTGGCATCACGCCCGGCACCGTGACGCCCTTCGCGCTGGTCAACGATACTGAGATGCGGGTGCGCGTGGTGCTTGATGCCGCCATGATGGACGAGACGGTGCTGAACTACCACCCGCTGACCAACGCCGCGACGACCTCGATCTCCCCCGCCGGCCTCCTCGCATTCATTCGCGCCTGCGGCCACGAGCCCGCCATCCTCGCCCTTTAGTTCGTTGTCCACTTACGTGGAATCGCACCAGCGTCCACCCCCGCCGGCCGCCCACGGAATCGTATGCTTGGGGTGGTCGGGCGGGGGTGCGGGCTGGAACCGACTAAAGGGATAAAGCGCTCGGGCATTCTCGGATCCGACCGGAGCTGCCCTCACGCCGGCCCGGCCGCGCGACCGATGGCGTCATCTGGGCGGCCGAGAGACGAGAGGCGCAGCGGTGTCCACGTTCGTGGACAATGCGCGAGCGCGGCCCCGGACCTTGCGTTCGCCTTCGGTTGCGGCCATCTTTCCGGGACCGACACTTCTGACACGCAGGTGAGAAACCCATGGAGTTCCTCCTCGACCCGAACCCAACCGACGCCCAGGCTCCGGGGGCGCCGCCGGGTGAGTTGATCAAGGACGCCACCGTCGAATCCTTCACCGCCGACGTGATCGAAAAATCGGTCGAGGTGCCGGTCATCGTCGATTTCTGGGCGCCTTGGTGTGGGCCGTGCAAACAGCTCGGACCGACGTTGGAAAAACTGGTTCGCCAAGCCGGCGGGCTGGTCCGCCTGGTCAAGGTGAACATCGACGAGAACCAGGCCTTGGCGACGCAGATGCGCATCCAGTCCATTCCCGCCGTCTTCGCGTTCCAAGGCGGTCGCCCGGTGGACGGGTTCATCGGGGCGCAGCCCGAAAGCCAGATCAAGAGCTTCGTGGACCGCCTGCTCGGAGGCGCCAAACCGCCGCTGGAACAAGCGCTCGACGCCGCCCGCCAGACGCTGGAAGCGGGCGATCACCCGGCCGCGACGGCCCTGTATTCGGAGATCCTGAACCACGAGCCGGGCCACGCGAGCGCGACGGCGGGGCTGCTTCGCTGTCTCGTCGCCAGCGGCGATCTGGACGGCGCCAGACACTTCGCCGACGCATTCACGGCCGCGCTCCGGGCGGATACCGAGATCGCCGCCGCGCTGTCGGCGCTGGAGCTCGCCGAGGCCGGCGAAGCCTCGACCGGATCGACGGCGGAGTTCCAGCGAAGAGTCGAGGCGGATGCGAACGATCACGCGGCGCGTTTCGACCTGGCGATGGCGCTATACGGCGACGCCGACGACGAGGCCGCCATCGAGACGCTGTTGGAACTGTTGCGCCGCGACCGCGCCTGGAACGACGAAGCGGCGCGCAAGCAGCTCATTAAGATCTTCGATTCCCTCGGCGCCACCCATCCGCACACGCTCGCAGGAAGGAAGGGTCTGTCGTCGATCCTCTTCTCCTGAGCGCGCGGAGCGCGAACGCGGATGTCTGCCGATCGGCACCGCCTTCCGGACACGCTGCCGCTCTTCCCGCTTCGGGGCGTGATCGTGCTTGCGCGCGCCCGCTTGCCGCTTAACGTGTTCGAACCGCGCTATCTCAACATGACGGCGGACGCCTTGGGCAATATGCGGATGATCGGGATGATCCAGCCGCGCCGTCATACGAGCGGCCCGATCGGCGACGATGACGAGCTGTTCGACGTCGGATGCGCGGGCCGGATTACCGCCTTTTCGGAAACGGATGACGGCCGCTTTCTCATCACGCTGATGGGGGTCTCGCGGTTCCGCATCGGACGCGAGCTCGAAATGGTCCGCGGATATCGCCGCGCAGCCGTCGATTACGATTCCTTCACCGACGACCTCGCGGCGGACCAAAACCCGATCCTAGACCGGCCGGGCCTGGTCGGTGCGATGCGCGCGTATTTTTCGCGGATGGGCATCGAGGCGAGGTTTGATGCGTTCGAGGCGGCCGCCGACGAGGCCCTGGTCACCACCCTCGCCATGGTCTGCCCGTTCTCGCCCGGAGAGAAACAGGCCTTGTTGGAGGCTGCGTTCGTTCCGGATCGGGCCTCCATGCTCGTCGGCCTGATGGAAATGGCGCTCGGCGAGGCCGGGCATCAGGCGGGCGACGCGCGACACTGACGGCATTAACGACACTGACTGCGGCGGCGCCGCCGCGACGCGGAGGAATGGACATGAGCGTTCGCAAGGTCGATCCCAAGCTTCTCGAGATTCTCGTCTGCCCCCTCACCAAGGGGCCGCTCAGTTACGACGCCGAGGCCCAGGAGCTGATCAGCGAACAGGCGGGCCTGGCGTATCCGATCCGCGACGGTATTCCCATCATGCTGGTTGACGAGGCGCGTGCGCTCGAGGCGGACGATCCCAAAGCAAAGGGCGCATGAACGCGGGCGAGACGTTGGGATCGAAGACGAAGCCCACCGAGATCCGACTGAAGCGCGACGCGCGGACCCTCGAGGTCGACTTCGACGACGGCCGCAGCTTCCAGCTTGCGGCCGAGCTCTTGCGCGTGGAAAGCCCCTCTGCCGAGGTGCAGGGCCACAGCGCGGGCGAAAAGACCACGGTCGCCGGACGCCGTCACGTCGGGATCGTCTCGGTCGAGCCCGTGGGTCACTACGCGGTTCGCATCGCCTTCGACGATCTCCATGATACCGGGATCTACTCGTGGGACACGCTCTACCGTCTGGGCGCGAATCAGGACGCGATTTGGAAGGCTTATTTGCGGGCGCTCGAAGACAAGGGCCTCAGCCGCGATCCGTGAGCCCGGAGTGCGGGCCGCAATCCGCCCTAACGCATCAGGCGCGGTAGATCGCCGACGACGCCCATCGCGTGGCGCATGAAGGACCGCTTCAGCACGGGCACGCGGCCGACCGCCGCGAGGCCCGCGTCTCGAAGGCGCTTCAACGGCCGGATGTCGTTCGAGAACAGTCGATTGAGACCGTCGGTCGCCTCCAGCATCAAGGTGTTGTCGAAGCGGCGCCAGCGCGCGTAACGATCGAGCACCGTCGACAACCCGATATCGAGGCCGAGGGAACGGGCGTCGACGAGCACGTCCGCGAGCGCGGCGGCGTCGCGCAGCCCCATGTTCAAGCCCTGGCCCGCGATCGGGTGCATGGCATGGAGCGCGTCGCCGACAAGCGCGATGCGGGGCGCGATGGCGGTCTCGGCGTATTGCAGGGAAAGCGGATAAGCCCAACGCGGTCCCACCGGCTCGATTTGGCCCAGGAAGGCGCCAATGCGGTCCGCAAGCTCGTCGCGAAACTCGCCCGCATCCAGGGCCATGATCGCGGGCGCCAGTGCGCGGCGTTCCGTCCACACGATGGCCGATCGCCGGCCGTTCAGCGGCAGGATCGCGAACGGCCCGGCCGAAAGGAAGTGCTCGTGAGCCACGTTCGCGTGCGGATGCTCATGCGCGATCGTACAGACGATAGCCGTTTGCGGGTAATCCCAGCCGGTCACGCGGATACCGGCGCCGGCGCGCGTCCGCGAAGCGCGGCCGTCCGACCCCACGGCGAGCGCGGCCCGCACGCGACGGCCGTCGGCGAGAAGCGCCTCGACGCCCGTGTCCGTCACCGACAGCCCCGCGACGCTCACCGGCGTCAAGAGACGGACACCGCCAAGCTCGGCCAGCCGGGACGCGAGTGCCCGGCGCAGCGTCCGGGCTTCGACCATGTGGCCGAAAGGCTCCGGACCCACCTCGCGGTGGTCGTAGTGCAAATACTGCCGTGATCCCCGCTCGGACACCCGAATCTCGAGAATGGCGGCCGCGTCGCGGCTCGCGTGGCGCCACACGCCCAGGCCTTCGAACAAGCGCCGCGAGACAAGCGCGATGGCGAAGGCGCGTCCATCGAACCGCGGGTCGGTAAACCGTTCCCAGCGCTCGCGGTCCGCCAGAACGACGCTGAATCCGGCTAGCCCGAGGGCGCAGGCCACCGTGCAGCCGACGATGCCGCCGCCGACCACCAGGACGTCGGCGCCGATCACGTCCGCGGGCGCGCGCCCGGAAGTGGATTTCGCATTCACGGCGCGCATGTTCCCCGAATGGGGCGCGAAGTCCAGCCTCGATTCACCTACCGGGCGCCCTATCCCTGTCGTCGGTTCCAGCTCGCACCGCCGCCCGTGCGAATCCACGTGAATGGATAACGATTTAGAGCGCATCGCAGTTCCGATCACGCGCGATCCGCTCTAGACTGCCGGGCGATCCCGCCGCAACGCGGTCCTGCGATGCTCAACGACCGGCTCAACCGGCTTTCGGACTATCCGTTCCAGCGCTTGCGGGACCTTCTCGGGCCCTTGACGCCGCCCGCGGACACCGAAGCGCTCGCGCTTCATTTGGGCGAGCCGCAGCACACGCCACCCGCGATCGTCGCTCGCACGCTTGCGGAGAACGCGCATCTTTGGGGACGGTATCCGCCGGTCGACGGTACGGCCGAGTTCCGCGCGGCGGTGGGGGCGTGGCTCACCCGTCGTTACGGCCTCGGCGAAGGGACATTCGATTGCGATCGCCAGGTCCTGCCCATCGCGGGGTCTCGCGAGGCGCTGTTCATGGTGGGGCAAGCGGTGGTGCCCGTGGAAAAGAACGCCCGGCGCCCAGTGGTCCTGATTCCCAACCCTTTCTATCAGGTTTACCTCGGCGCCGCGGTCATCGCCGGCGCCGAGACCGTGCTTCTGCCCGCGACGCCCGAGCACGGGTTTCTGCCCGATCTCGACGCGATCGCGGAAGAGACGCTTTCCAGGACCGCGCTCATGTATCTGTGCACGCCGTCCAACCCGCAGGGCGCGGTCGCCGATTTGCGCTACCTGGAAAAAGCGGTGCGGCTCGCGCAGACGTTCGACTTCGTCCTCGCCGTCGATGAGTGCTACGCCGAGATCTACAACGGCGAACCGCCGGCCGGTACGCTTCAAGCGTGCCACTCGCTCGAAGGGGGGCTGCGCAACGTGCTCGTCTTCCACTCGCTTTCGAAGCGCTCGAGCGTGCCCGGCCTGCGCTCGGGTTTCGTCGCCGGCGATCCGGTGCTCATCGAGGCGTTCAAGCGGCTCCGCAGCTATGCGTCGGCTGGCGTCTCCTTGCCCGCGCTCGCGGCTTCGGCGGCGCTCTGGCGCGAGGAAACCCACGTCGAGGAGAACCGCGCGCTGTATCAGGCGAAGTTCGAGGCCGCCGACGAGATCTTCGCCCGATACCCCGGCTTCCGGCGCCCCGACGGCGGTTTCTTCCTCTGGCTCCACGTCGGCGACGGTGAGGAGACGACGCGCAGGCTTTGGCGCGACGAGGCGATCCGCGTCCTTCCCGGTGCCTATCTCGCGCGCGAGGACGCATCCGGGAGCAACCCCGGAGCGCCCTTCATCCGGATCGCGCTGGTCCACGATCTCGACACCGTGACGGCGGCCCTCAGGCGCGTCATTAAGGTCTTGTAAACGTTCATTGCGTAAACGGGCTGTATGGCGCATTCGATAACCGGCGCCGAAGGCTCGCGGATTCTCCCCGTCGGCGCGGCTGCCTTTTTCGGCCGTAGGCTTTCGGAAGTGGTGGGGCTCGCGCTCATCGCCGGTGCTGGCGTGGTCGCGGCGGCGATCGTGACCTATTCGGCGGGCGACATCTCCCTCAATACGGCGGCCCCCGCGGGCGCCCGAAACGCACTCGGGCCGTACGGCTCGCTTCTCGCCGATGCGTTGGTCCAGGGATACGGTATCGCGAGCGTACTGCCTGCGCTCGCGCTCACCGCCTGGGGATGGCGGCTGCTGCGCAAACAGCCTAACCCGAGACCGTGGCTCCGGTTGATTCTGTTGGTGACGGCGATGAGTCTGCTCGCCGCCGGGGCGAGCGCGCTCACGGCGCCGGAACGCTGGCCCCTCCACACCGGACTGGGTGGCGTGGTGGGGGCGCTGACGTTGGACGGTCTTGCCGCGCTTGGCGAGCGGACCGGGATATTCGTCAATCCAATTCTGTTGGCCGCCCTGGTTTCGCTGGCGGGCCTGATGGCGGCAACATCGGCGATGAACGTGACCGTCGCGTTGCTGCGCGCGGGCACGGTCGTGATCACCGCCGTCGGCCGCCTGCTCGTCGGCGCGGCGAAGCTGAGCCGGTTGGCGCGGAACCGCCCCGGAGGCCAGGGGCGGCGCTTCGAGCCCGCGCTCGCGGGCGCGGACGGGGGCGAGGAGTGGTCGGCGCCGTCCGCGGGCGCGAAGCGCGGCGGGCGCGTGGCGCGGCGCGAAGCCCGCTTGAAAACTGGAAAGAAGGCCGAGGCCGCCCGCCAGGGCAGGTTCGACCTCGAGCCCGCCGATCACTACCGCCTGCCACCTCTCGATCTGCTCGAGGAACCCGATCGGAGCCATCGGGCCGACGCCGTGAGCCAGGACGCGCTCGAGCAGAACGCGCGCCTTCTCGAATCGGTGCTAGACGACTTCGGTGTCCGCGGAGAGGTCGTCAAGGTGCGTCCGGGACCCGTGGTCACCCTTTACGAATTCGAACCGGCGCCGGGCACCAAGACTTCGCGCGTCATCGGGCTCGCCGATGATATCGCGCGTTCCATGAGCGCGGTGTCGGTGCGCATCGCCGTCATTCCGGGGCGCAACGTGATCGGACTCGAGCTTCCCAACGTACGCCGCGAGACCGTGCGCCTGCGCGAGTTGCTCGCCGCGGCCGCCTTCGAGCAGTCCAGTGGCAAGCTTAGTCTCGCGCTCGGCAAGGACATCGGCGGCGCGCCGGTGATCGTCGATCTGGCCCGCATGCCGCATCTGCTGATCGCCGGAACCACGGGGTCCGGAAAATCTGTGGCCGTCAACACCATGGTGCTCGCGCTTCTCTATCAGCTCCGGCCCGAGCAGTGCCGCTTCATCATGATCGACCCCAAGATGCTCGAACTCTCGGTGTACGAGGGCATCCCGCATCTGTTGTGCCCCGTGGTGACCGAACCCGCGAAGGCGGTCGTGGCGCTGCGATGGACGGTGCGCGAGATGGAGGAGCGCTATCGGACCATGTCGCAGTTGGGGGTTCGCAGCATCGCCGGTTACAACGATCGGATCGCGATCGCCAATCGAAAAGGAGAGACCCTGACACGCCGCGTGCAGACGGGCTTCGACGACGAGAGTGCGCCGACTTACGAGGACCAGACGCTGAGCATGGAGCCCCTGCCCCTGATCGTGGTGGTGGTCGACGAGATGGCGGATTTGATGCTGGTCGCCGGCAAGGAGATCGAGGCGGCCGTGCAGCGGTTATCGCAGATGGCGCGGGCCGCCGGCATCCATCTGATCATGGCGACCCAGCGCCCCTCGGTCGACGTGATCACCGGAACCATCAAGGCCAACTTCGCGACCCGCGTCAGCTTCCAGGTGTCGTCGAAGATAGACAGCCGGACCATTCTCGGCGAGCAGGGCGCCGAACAGCTCCTGGGCCAAGGCGACATGCTCCACATGGCGGGCGGCGGGCGCATCACCCGGGTCCACGGTCCCTTCGTCTCGGACGAGGAGGTCGAGAACGTGGTCAACTTCCTCAAATCCTTCGGCCCCCTCGATTACGTGGATTCGGTGACCGAGGACGATTCCGAGACCGGCTTCGGATCAACCGCCGGAGACGGCGGCGGCGGCGAAGTCCTTTATGACGAGGCCGTGGCGTTGGTGGCGCGCGAGCGCAAGGCGTCCACCAGCTTCGTGCAGCGTCACCTTCAAATCGGCTACAACCGCGCGGCCCGCATCGTCGAGCGCATGGAGACCGACGGCGTGATCAGCCCCGCCGACCGGGTCGGCCGCCGCGAGGTCCTGATCGGCCCTGGCGGCGGGCATTAGCGCATTATCCGTTTTCTCGGGTCCAACCCGCGCCGCGATTGCGCTAAGACCGAATGGTGGTCGCTCGGATCGCTCAACCCCGATTCGCAGACCACGTCGATCCGGTCTATCTTATTGAGATCGCGCGGATTCACGCGCCTGATCGGAACCACATCGCGATTCCAATAAGGCGCGATCCGCTCTAGAAAGGCATTCCGGGGACGAAGCCAGAAAGGAGACGCCGATGCTCGCCAGCCTCGGAGGCGCGCGGGCGCCGGTCCTCTTGCTCGCGGCGGCGGTGGCTTGGTCCGTTACCGGGGCGCCGCGGCCCGCACTCGCGGCTCCGCCCGCACCGGCCGAACTCGACGACTCCGAGAAATCGGACGTGGAGCGGGTCGAGGCCTATCTTTCGGGCGTCCAGACCATGCAGGCTCGTTTCCTGCAAACCACGTCCGAAGGCAGGTACTCAGAAGGCGCAATCTATCTCTCGCGACCGGGCCGGATGAGAATCGACTACGACCCGCCCGTTCCCATCGAGATCGTCGCCACGGGCCGGATCATCGTCTATCACGACCGCAAGCTGGAACAGGTGAGCTACCTCGGGCTCGATTCGACGCCTGCCAGCATCTTGCTGGCGGAATCGGTCCAGCTTTCGGGTGGCTTGACGATCATGGGGTTCGAGCGCGGACCCGGCGTCGTCGCGGTGACACTGGTGAACACCGACGACCCCGGAGAGGGGTCCATCACCCTCGTATTCGGCGACCACCCGCTCGAGCTCAGGAAGTGGGTCATCGTCGACGCCCAAGGGGTGACGACCACCGTTTCGCTTCTCGGCGCGCGGTTCGGAATGGACATTGATCCCACGCTCTTCGATTTCGACGATCCCTACTTCGGCAGAGATCTCAACTGACGCAGCGGCCACGCGCGCGCGCCGGGCGATGAACCTGAAAATCACGACCTGGAACGTGAACTCCATCCGCACGCGGCTGGATGGGATCGAGCGGTTGACGCGCATGCTGGCGCCGGATGTCCTCTGCCTGCAAGAAACCAAGGTCGATGACGAGGCCTTTCCGCTCTCGGCGGTCCGCGACCTCGGCTACGACCACGTCTTCGTCCACGGGATGAAGAGCTACAACGGCGTCGCGGTGCTGTCGCGCCGATTGCCGCTACGCGCGTGTCCATCGCCGCCCACGGTAAGGAGATTGAAATCACAACGTCTACGTCCCCGCCGGCGGCGACGTTGCCGACCCCGAGGCCAATCCGCGCTTCGCCCACAAGCTCGCGTTTCTCGCCGAATTCGCCCGCTTCTTCGGCCGGCGGCGGAGGCGCCATTCGCGCGCGGTCCTCGTCGGCGACATCAACGTCGCCCCCTTGAACACCGACGTCTGGTCGCACGAGAAGCTCCGGACCGTGGTCTCGCAAACGGACTTGGAAATCGCGGCGCTGGCCCGCGCGGTCGAGTCCGGCGCCTGGGTCGACGCGATCCGCCACTTCGTTCCGCCCGAACAACGACTCTACACCTGGTGGAGCTATCGGGCGCGCGACTGGCGGACATCCGACCGTGGGCGCCGCCTGGACCACATCTTCGTGACGCCCGAACTGGTTTCGTGCTTGCGCTGGGGTGGAGTGCTGCGCGAGGCGCGGGGTGTGGGACACGCCGTCGGACCACGTTCCGTTCACGGTCGAACTGGCGCTCGGCCCGTGAGCATCGTCCATGTTCGTGGAATCGCTCCCGCCCGCGGCCGTCAGTCGGTGAGCGTCACCAGATCGAGCGGCTCGTCCATGCCGCTGACCAGACGCCCCGGCAGCGCGCCGTATCGCGCTCGGGGATCGAATCCCTGGGCGATGGCGATCTCCAGCGTCGCCCGGGTCGACAATGCGCGGGCGCCCTCGCGCTTGGTGTGGGATTCAAGCTTGGCCGAGAGGTTCACCGGGTCGCCGATCACGGTGTATTCCAGGCGCTCCTCGTCGCCGATGACGCCGGCGACGATGCCGCCCGCAGCCGCAGCGGCGCCCACGGCCACTTCGAACACGCCGGCCCGGCGCCGCTCGGCGTTCCACGCGTCGGCCGCGAAGGTATCGCTTTCTTCGACGGCGCCGAAGGTGGCGAGGATCCCGTCGCCCTGAAACTTGTCGACGACACCGCCGTGGCGGCGAATCACGCGCACCATGCGGCCCTGGTATTCGGTCAGAAGTGAGATCAAGCCCTCGGGCGTCAGCGACCGTGTCAGCGGCGTGAACCCGCGGATGTCGATGTTCACGATGGCGGCGTCGCGGGCAACGCAATGGCCGGCGACGAGGTCGATCTCGGCGCCGGCGATCTGGCGCGCCACCGCGTTCGGAAAGTAACGCGCGAGCGAACGCGCGGCCGCGCCCTCGGCCACCGACGTCTCGAGCATCGCACGCGCGCGTTGAACGGCGAGCGCGAGAAGCGCCGTCACCACCGCAATCGAGATCAGCTTGTCGAACTCGGCTCCGAGCAGGACACTGTTCGAGGTGAGGTATTCGGTATAGTCGCGCGTGATCATGGGATCGGTGGAATCGGCGAAGACCACGTATGCGACCAGGATCGACCAACCGGCGATCGCCGTGGCGCCGGCGAACAGGATGTAGCGAACCTCGAAGCGAAGCGTACGAAGCGCGATGAAGATGAAGACGTAAAGCAACGTCGGCGCCTTCAGATAGAACGACGGCGGCTGGTCGTACTTGAGGTGAAACGTCCAGATGGTGCCGAGAAGAAGCGCCATGTCGACGACCACCGAAAGCGCAACCAGCCAGCCGGGAAGGCGGCGCACGAACGAAAGCCAAAGCCGCGTCAGCGTAAAAGCGAAATACGCAGCCAGGACCCAAGGCACCGGCTCGATGTGCGGCATCGCCAGGATGGTATGGGGGACCGGATTGGGCGAGACCGCATACAAGAGCCCGAACATGACGACGACCGCGAGCTGCACGCAGCCGATGATCCGTTCGCTCGCGTCCTGCTGGGCGTGGACGGCAGCCTCGACCCGCGCCGGCAGCGGCGCGGGCGGCGTATCGCTCCGAAAACGTTTGACCAAAGGAAACCGCATGGCGCCGCGATCAAGCCGCCGTGGTCCGGCCCGTTTCAGGGAACCAACCGGTAGCCGCCGGGTTCCGTCACTAAAATGCGGGCGTTGGCCGGATCGCGCTCGATCTTTTGGCGCAGACGGTAGACGTGGGTTTCCAGCGTATGGGTGGTCACGGCAGCGTTGTAGCCCCACACCTCGTCCAGGAGCACGTCGCGCCCGACCACGCGGTCGCTGGCGCGAAACAAATACTTGAGGATGGCCACCTCCTTGTCGGTAAGGCGGACCTTTTTGTTGTTTTCATTGTCGTAAAGCTGCTTGGCGCTCGGCTGGAACGTGTAGGGGCCGATCGTGAACATCGCGTCGTCGCTGCGCTCGTGCTGTCGCATATGGGCGCGTATCCGCGCCAGCAGCACGCCGAGCCGGAAGGGTTTTGTGACGTAATCGTTGGCACCCGAGTCGAGGCCCAAGATCGCGTCGGAGTCCGTGTCGGCGCCGGTCAGCATAATGATCGGCGAACGCACGCCGTTCCGGCGCATCAGGCGGCAGACTTCGCGCCCGTCGATATCCGGAAGCCCGACGTCGAGAATGATGACGTCGTAATAGTCCGCCCGCGCCATCTCGAGGCCTTTGGCCCCGCTTTCGGCTTCGAACGTGACGAACTCCTCGTGCAACTGGAGTTGCTCGCACAGCATTTCGCGCAAGGCGTCGTCGTCGACGACGATCAAGACCCGCTTGCCGTTGGTCATAGGCGAATTCCCGCTCGGACGGTGAACGCAGCCCACGGCCGCGCCCCAAAGCCGTTAACCGGGAATACTATAGAATAAGACGGACCCGGAGAATAAGACGGACCCGGTGGTCCATCGGCTGAACCCCGGGCTTCCGCGCCCGGCACGATTTGCCCCGCCGTTTGTCCAACACCGCATCTCCGTGGCCACAACCTCTTGAGTTTCCGGGGGAAATCGATTGGCATGGCGATTGCGAGGAATCGGCGAAAGAGTGTCAAACCGACACCGAAACGGGAAGAGATACCACGATGAGCGCGCCCGAACCGATCGCCTGGCGAGAGGTGGCGAGCCTCACCCCGAGCGTCAACCCGGCCAAGCCGGGTGATGCCGGTCGCATCGCCGAAAGCGGCACGAGCGCGCCGGCTGACGCCTCGTTCGCGCTTTTCGGCGATGACGGGTTCAGCTTTTTCGACCTCGTCGACATCATTAACCCGCTTCAACACATCCCGATCGTCTCGTCCATCTACCGCCGCTTAACGGGCGACGAGCTGGACGCGGCGCCGAGGGTGCTCGGCGGCGCCCTGTTCGGAGGTGCGATCGGGGCGGCCTTGGCACTGGTCAACGTGGTCGTCGACGAAGCGACGGGCAGTGACATCGGCGAACACGCCCTCGCGTTCCTCGACGATGAGCGCGGCGACGGCGCTATCGTCGCAGCGGCGCCCGAGGAAGCAGACTTCGAAACGGCCGCCGGCGCGGACGACGAACTGCCTTGGCGCAAGGAAAAAGATCTGGGCGACGCGATGCCCTGGCTCGCGATGGACAACACCGCCGTCGCCGCGGCACCGAAGGACCTTCCTTCGCCCGCCGAAGCGCGCTTCGCGAAGGCAAAAGCGGACTTCGAAACGGCCGCCGGCGCGGACGACGCGCTGCCCTGGCGCAAGGAAAAGGATCTGGGCAACGCGATGCCGTGGCTCGCGGCCGACAACACCGGCGGGGAAATCGCGATCGGCACGCCCGACACGAGGACCGGACCGTGGGCGGTTCAGGCATTCGAAGACCCCCGCGCGTTTCCGGGCACCGCCGGATCCGGCCCCGCATCGAGACCGGAACCCCAAACCGCGCCGGCCGGCGCCGTCGCTGCCGAAGGCGGCTGGTTCGCGGACGTCATGCTCGCCGCCCTACAAAGCTACGAGCGGGGCGCCGCACTTTCGCGGGCCCCGCAGGCCTCCGCCGGCGGCGTTACGCGCTGAGGGCGCCCGCGGTCAAGCTGAGCGGTCGGGCGCTCAGTCCTGCGTCGGGTTGAACGAGCGGCGTTCGCCGAAAATTGCGGTACCCAGGCGAACCTGGGTGGCGCCGAAGCGGATCGCGATCTCGAAGTCGGCGGTCATTCCCATGCTGAGTTCTTCCAATCCATTGCGCGCCGCGATCTCGCGGAGAAGCGCGAAATGGAGCGACGGTTCGTCCTCGAGGGGCGGGATACACATGAGCCCCAACACCGGAAGGCCGAGATCCTCTCGACACAGGCGGATGAACGCGTCGGCCTCGGCAGGCAAGACACCTCCTTTTTGCGGCTCCTCGCCGGTGTTCACCTCGATGAAGCAAACGGGGCGGCGACCCGCCTCGTCCATCTCGGACGCGATGGCGCGGGCGATGCGCGGGCGGTCGACCGTCTCTATCACGTCGAACAGCGCCACCGCGCGGCGAACCTTGTTGCGCTGCAAGGGACCGATCGCATGGAGGCGAAGATCGGGGTACTCTTGCTTGAGGTCGGGATACTTCACTTCCGCGTCCTGGATCCGGTTCTCACCGAAGACCCGGTGGCCGGCCTTAAGCACTTCGCGCACCCGATCCGCGGTGTGGAACTTCGTTACCGCCACCAGCGTCGCCGCGTCGGGCGAGCGTCCGGCGTCGGCTGAGGCGAGGGCGATGCGCTCGCGGACCCGGACGAGATTGCCGGCAATGTCGGTGGCGACGTCGATCTCGGCTACCATGAGTGGGCTCTTCGGCTGGCGAGACGGCAGGGAACCGTGGCGACATTAGCAGAACTGGCGCTGAGCCTCAATTTACGGGCCCGTTGGCATGCGTGCGTGCCACCTATGATCCTGATGACCGACGCGGCGCGCATGCCCGAGCCCGAGCCCGTGGTCGCAGCGCTCCCGGCGGGTAGCGCCGTGATCCTGCGCCACTACGAGATTGGCGACCGCGAGCCGCTGGCGAGAGCCCTTCTCCGGCTCTGCCGGGCGCGCGGGGTCAAGCTCTTGATCGCCGCCGACGTCCGGCTCGCGCGCGCCGTCGGCGCTGACGGCATCCATCTTCCCGAGGCGCTTGTCCGATGCGATCCGACCCAAGCGCGGGCGAGACGCGGGCCGGGCTGGATCGTCACCGCCGCCGCCCACGGGCCGCGCGCGCTACGCCGGGCTTGGCGGGCTAGGGCGGACGCGGCGCTGGTGGCGCCGGTGTATGCGACCGTGAGCCACCCCGAGCGGCCGGCGCTGGGACCGCTCCGATTCGCGGCCCTGTGTCGGGCGAGCCCGATCCCCGTCTATGCGCTCGGCGGCATCACGGCCGAGAGCGCGAAACGGCTCGCCCACTCGGGCGCCGCAGGCATCGCCGCGATCGGGGCGTTTCAGGATCAGAAAAAGAACGACAGAAGCGCGAACCGCCGCCCGCGCGTGACCGCCTGCGCCTCGTGCAAGAGCGAACACGAGAAGACCACCGCGCATCCGGTCTCGGGCATGTAGAGATTGGGGCCGTACTCGGGGAACCGGAGAGACCCGCCTTCGTATTCGCCGGCGTTCAGGTTCAAGGACATGGCGAGCTGGCGCCGGGCGGTGCCGGGCGAGGTGTTGTCGCGATGGGCCGCGAAATGCCCGCCGTCGGCGCTTTCGTAACACGCGACGCGGAAGTGCTCGGCCTCGCGCACCCGGAACCGGAACGCCTTGAAGATCTCCGGCATCAGTCGGCGCGAGAAACGGTGGTTCAGCTGCGCGATCGCGTCGGCGTCATGGATGTCGTGGTCGCGGCGCACCTTGATTGATTCGTCGAAAACGGTGACGCTTCGATTCCCCTCTTTGCGGGTGAACCCGGCGACTGCGTTTTCGCTTTGCCAGAGCGCGATCAGGCGCGCGCACTGGCCGGGATCGAGCACGTCCGGCACCACCAGCACCGGCGCGTGAAACGGGGCCCGCCGGGGTTCGGCCTCGGCCGCGCACTCGCGAAGTGCGGCGGCGAGATGGCGGGCGTGGTCGCCCGAGTCCTGGAAGCGTTCCACGTGTCGGACGCGAAAGTTGCGGCCGAGCACGTAGCTCAGGGCTCGGTCGTGGCCGGGCGCGTAGGTTTCGCGAAACTTGCCGTCGGCGTCGGACAGCACGTCGAACGAAAGCCCAAGCCGGGCGATCAGTTCCGCATTCTCTTTCACGGACAAGGGGCTGACGGCGGCGACCGACCACTCCGCGGCGGCGAGTTCCGGAGTCAGTTCCGCCAAGGCGGTGAGCAGCGGCTCGGACATCGGCGAGCCGGGAAAAACCAGGGCCAGAGGCCGGCCCGCGTAGCGCCGCCCGTTGACGGTCACGTTCCGCCCCTCTTGGTCGGGAAGCGCGGCGTTGTGGGCAACATCGCCCGCCTCGATGGCAAGGGGCATCCGCATTCGCCCTTCCAAAGGCTGACGGCGCGGGCGCGCCGTCCCCAAAATCTATTAGCAGATTTGCGCTGGATCGAGAACGCGCCGTCGCGGCCCCGGTTGCCTCCGGTTCCCGCTCCCGGCCGCCTCGCGGTTCGTGATAGGGTCCCGGGACGGCCACCTGGGACGCGAGGGTGCATCCATGTCGGAAAGCCCCCAAGGGCGCAAAACCGATCGCGCAAACGACGAAGCGTTGCGCCGCGCGGTCGCTCTGCACCGGGCGGGGCGGGTCACAGAAGCGTTGGCGCGTTACGATTTGATTCTCGCGGCGCGGCCGGACGACCCCGACGCCTTGAGCCGGAGCGCGGTGGCGTTGTTTCAGCTTGGCGACCCGGCCGGCGCCGAGGAACGCCTGCGAAAGGCCGTGGAACGGGCGCCCGATCACGCGGAAGCCTTCGGCAATCTGGGGATCGTGTTGAGGGCCCGGGGCCGCAGCGAAGAAGCGGAATCGGCCTACGCACGCGCGGTCGCGATCGAGCCTGGCAACGCGAACGCGCTCTTCAACCTCGGAATCGCGAAGCACGGCGCAGGCAAGCTCGCCGAAGCCGAGGCCGCCTACCGCAAGGCGCTTGAGGTCCGTCCGGGCTGGGCCGAAGCCCTTAACAACCTCGGCAACGTGCTCCGCGACGCCGGCATGCTCGAGGACGCGCTCGCGGTGCTCGAGCGCGCCACGGCGGCGGCGCCGAACGACGCCCGGACCCACTACAACTGGGGCTGCGTGCTGCAGGAGCTCAAGCGGCCGTTCGAGGCGACCGCCGCGTTCGAAAGGGCGGTCGAGATCGCACCCGATCTCGCCGAGGCCCACAACAACCTCGGCATCCTGGCGATGGAAGCGGGCGCGTTCGATCGGGCTGACGCGGCCTTGCGAAAGGCGATCGCGCTCAGGCCCGATTACGCCGAGGCCCACAACAACCTGGGAAACTTGATGAAGGCCTGGGGAAAGCTGGCGGACGCTGGCGCCGCCTACAGGCGGGCAGTCGAGGCGAGGCCCGATTACGCGCGGGCGTACTACGCACTGGTCGATCTCGATCCGGGCTCGGTGGACGGTAACGACATCTCACGGATGGAAAGCGCCTTCGCGGACAAGCCGCCGACAAGCGGGGAGCGCGCCGAGCTGGGCTTCGCACTGGCGCGAATTCGGGAGAAGCGCAAAGATTATGACCGCGCATTCGAATACCTGGAGACCGCGAACCGGATCCGCCGCGCCGGCTTCGACTATCGCGCTTCGGACACCAAGCGAATCGTCGATCACACGATCGCGGCATTCACCCCCGACGTCTTCGAAGCCACGGATGGGGGCGGTGTTCGCTCCGACGTTCCGATCTTCGTCCTCGGCATGCCGCGGTCGGGGACGACGCTCGTCGAGCAGATCCTGGCGTCGCATTCGGCCGTGTTCGGCGCCGGGGAACGCGAGGAGTTCAGGCGCTGCCTGCACGTGGTCCGTGCCGAATCGGGACGCGAAGAAGACTTCCTGGAGGCGCTGAGCGCGCTCGAGCGCGACACCTGGACCCGGCTCGGAGAGTCGTACCTACAGGCGCTGCACATGGTTGCGCCCAACGCCCGGCGTATTACCGACAAGATGCCGGCGAATTTCCTTTACCTCGGCTTCATCCACCTGGCGCTTCCCGAGGCCAAGATCGTCCATTGCGTCCGCAATCCGGTGGACACGTGCCTCTCGTGCTTCAAGGCCGATTTCGTCTCGCCCCAGCCTTTCGCCTACGACCTCGCCGAGTTGGGGCTTTGTTTCCGCGACTACCGGCGTCTGATGGACCACTGGCACGCCGCGCTGCCGGGGAAGATCCTCGATATCGGATACGAGGACCTGGTCGCGAACCAGGAGCGCGAGACGCGGAGGCTCCTCGAATACTGCGGGTTGGCGTGGGAGGACGCCTGTCTCTCGTTCCACGCCACCGAGCGCCCCGTTCTGACCGCGAGCAATGCCCAGGTTCGCAAACCCCTCTACCGGGATTCCATCGACCGCTGGCGCCGTTACGAGCCGCACCTGGGCCCGCTTCTCGACGCCCTTGGGCCGCTGGCGGAACGTCGGGAAGCGGACTGAGCGGAGCCGGAATCGGTCGCAATTGGGCGCCGAGCGGGGCTAGTTCGTTATCCACTCACGTGGAATCGCGCCAGCCCTCACCCCCACCCGGCCGCCCACGGGATGGTATCCTTGGGCCGGTCCGAAGTTTCCCGTCTGGGCCGCGATGAGGCCGATCCGAGCGGCTTCAATTGCGCTTCGTAATTGCGCCAGCGTTCGACGGACTTGCGATAGAGGGGCTGACGCACTTGGCTGACACTCGACGTTTGCACCGGGCGCTTGGTCTCGTGAAAGCTCAGGCAAGCGGGATCGAAAGGGAGATTGCAGTTGTCCAAGAGACGCCGGATCTCGGCCTCGGGCTGCTCGATCAAGGCTTCGTATGAAAGTTCGAGCATGGCGCCCGGAACCACTTGGCGCCAGTGTTCCATCAACGCCTCGTAAAGCCGATAGTACGCTCCCAGTTCGACCAGGTCGTAAGCGTAGGGGTAGTCGTGGTTGAAATAGTTGGCGAAGACGGACAAGCAGGCGTCCAACGGGTTGCGCCGCACATGGATGATGCGTGCCGAGAGCAGGATCAGCCGGATAAGGCCGACATGGCCGAAGTTGCTGGGCATCTTGTCGGTGACGTGGCGGGCACGGCCGCCGCGGATGCGCAAGCGCCCGAGATAGTCGTCGGCGAGACGGCTGAACGCCGCATCATCCAAATCCGCGATGCCGTCGGATGAGAGCAGCCCACCGCATCAGGACCGAAAGTTCCGTGGGCCGCTGCCGACATGAGGTGTTCAGCCACCAGATTGTTGCGAAAAACCCTCTCTTCTCATTGCTGAGGCGCTCGTTTAGGGTTGTTTCGGATTGGAGCTTGTCGGAGAAAGTGCGAAAAAATAAATAGAGCAGAAAGGCGGCACCAACGCAAAAATGCAGAAAAGGCAGCAAAGCTTCGACCAGCGGCAAGTCGCCCCCCTGGGAGGAATGGCGCGAGGCTGAGATGTATGCCGACAAGAACCTGCCAGGGCATTTTTCTGATTATCCATTCGACACGTACAACCATGTAGGATTTTCTCTTCGTGACGCCCAGATAATGCGTTCTTGGCTAGCATACGCGGCGATGATTGGAGATTTAAGTTACCTTGAAATATCGAGATCCGCTGTGCAGCAGTTTCCGATCGAGAAACTCCCGCCCTTTGAACCTGTTGCGGATGAATAATAATCTTTTGTAGTTCAAGTTCACCTGCCCGTAATGAATTTGTTGTAGTGTCATGGTTTCCTGATCTGGCTTGTTGGGCTATTAGTGGGACCGTATTGGGAGCCATCCGGAGAGTGTCGGTTTTAACGGCCAAGGATAAGTCGGAAGCCCAGTTCGCGAAGGCTGTCCGTCTGAATCAGGAAGGCCGCCCTGGGCGAGCCCTCGAGATTTGCCGGAAGCTGGTCAAAAAGCATCCCAAACATGTTGCCACCCTGCATCTGGCGGCGATTTCGGCGGACGGGGCCGGGAGGGGCGATCTGGCGATCACCTACTTCGAACGCGCTTTGGCCGGGGGCGAAGACGCCGATATCCTGACCAATCTGGCGATCACGCTCGCCCGGCTGGGACGCCAGAACGAGGCGGCCCCGCCGGCTCGACGGGCGGCCGAATTGCTGCCAACATCATTCGAGGTCTTCAACAATTTGGGCAATATCCTCCGCCAAAGCGGCGATATAGACGGCGCCGAGGACGCCTATCGGCGCGCCATCCACCTACGCCCAGATGCGCCGGATCCGCAGGTCAACCTGGCGATGCTGCTAGAAGAGGTGAACCGGGTGGAGGACAGTATGACCGTCCTAGGCGCCGTACCGCCGTCCCTTGCCGGCGATCCCCGGTTTGCCGTGTTTACCGCTCGTTGCGAACGCCGGCTGGGACGCCTGGACGATGCCGAACTCCGTCTTGAAGAACTGACCTTGGACCATCTGCCGCCGGTTCTGGCGGGCATCGCAGCCCACGAACTGGGGCAAATCCATGACAAGCGGCAGAATTGGCAAACGGCATATGGCTGGTTCGAAGCCGCCAACGGCTACTCTCGCAAGGCCCTGCCGCCCCATATCAGACCCGAAACCTACCCCCGGCTCGCGAACGACCTTCTAAGGTTCCTCGAAAGACCAAGGGACGCAAAGCCAACCCGGCCGGACCCGGAAGATGGCCCGCTGCCGGTCCTGCTGGCCGGCTTTCCGCGCTCCGGCACGACACTACTGGAACTGATACTGGATGGCCATCCGGCGATCAACGCGGCAGAGGAAAAGCCCATCCTGCATGGCATTCGATCCTGGCTGGCGGAAAACAAGGGCGGCTATCCTTCAGCCCTGGCGACCCTGGATGAAAAGACGCTCGGCAAGCTTCGCACGCGCTATTGGCAAACGGCAGAGGCCTTCCAGCCGGCCGCCCGGGATGGCTTGTTTGTCGACAGGAACCCCTTGGGGACGTTGGATGCCATCCTGTTCAACAGACTGTTCCCCGACGCCAAGATCATCTTCGCCGTCCGCCATCCGGCCGATGTCTGCTTATCGTGCTTCATGCAAAACTTCGCAGACAATCCGGCCATGGCGAATTTTCAAACGCTACAAGAAACGGTCGACCTGTACGTCCTGACCATGACGCTTTGGCGGAACCTGCAAGAAAAGTTGGCCATCGACCACATCAGGGTCCGCTACGAAGACGTGGTCACCGACTTGGAAACCCAGATCCGCCGGGTTATCGATTTTCTCGATCTAGATTGGCACGATGGACTGCTTGATCACCAGGCGACGGCCAAAAAGCGCGGGCGGATCAACACCGCCAGCTACGCCGAGGTGGCGCAACCGATCTATGACACATCGCGTTACCGCTGGAAGAATTATAAAGTGCCACTGGCCCCTGCTATGGACCGCCTTCAGCCGTTCATTCAGGCGTTCGGGTATGACGAAACCTGACCCTTTCGCCCCAGCAAATGCAGGACGACGCGACGTGTGTGCAGCCGAGCGCAGTGCTCGAACAGATAGATGCCCTGCCAGGTGCCGAGCACCATCCGGCCGGCTGCAACGGGGATCCAAAACGACACATCGGTCAGCGCTCCCGTGCCCGACTTCAACAGTGGCTTTCAGAATATTCATTTGGCACAACACGTTGCGCTAGAGCACTATACGTTACGCTAGACGTTACGCTAGAGCACTATCCGACCAAATTGAACCGTTCGAGCGGAGTTATTTTGCACCATGGCTAGGCGCGATTCGCATGGCGATGTGGGGCATCGGCAAAGACGTGCAACGACGCCACGGCGCAAAGAAACCCGTCCTTCGGTGGGGCAAATCGGCATCCCGAGTTCGTTGCGGCACTCGCCCGATGGCCCAGCATCGCGCTTCGATGCGCGCCTGCCCGGGAAGCCGATTTGCCACCATCAAATTTGATTCAATTTGGTCGGAAAGTGCTCTAGCCGCGCCAGTTGTTGGCACTACATTTTCAGGACTTTGGGGATCAGGCCGAGTATTCGCGCATGTTGGGCGTGATAGAGACGACGACTGAGAAGGCGGACGACGAACTGCCCCTTGGCAACGAAACGGCCCGAGCCCGGATATTTCATGAATAGTCGGGATTGGCGGATTTGGGGTTCTGCGGAGTGTCGGGCGGCGGTCGGGGACTGCTTTTGGCGCCGTGGGATCGAGGACGGCGCTCTCCGGCCGGTCGCCTCGGGCGTATTGGTTGTCACGGGGGTTTGTTGGGCGAGAGCCGGGCACGCTGCCGGATCTCGTCCTTTTCGCGGCTCCCGAGCCGGCCATGCGTGTGATAACTTGCGAATTCGAGGAAGTTCGAGTGCGGGAAGATGTCGCCGCAACGGTCCGGCATGATGCCCGTACCCGCGATCACAGAGATCGAACGTGGACCCATCACCTGAAGCTCCGGACGAGAAATCTGCGCCTCAGGCGGGCGCCGGGGAGCGCCAGCGTCGCGGCTTGCTACTTTAACGATCTGATGGTCGTCAACGATCTGATGGTCGTCTATCGCGCGGCGTTATCCGCCGACGTTTGCCGCGATATGGTGGAGCGTTTCGAACGTGATGCGCGCCGTCACGCGAGCGCGACCATAGACGGCGTCAATGTTCTGGGCCGCTCGGGGACCCAGCTCGAGATGGCGAACCTTCCGGAATGGGCCGATTTCAAAACGTTGGTCACCGAGATTTCGACCGAGCGCCTGCACGACTATGCGCGCCGCTTCCAAGCGATCGAGATGATCCTCAAATCCGAAAGCGTCGTCTTCTCCGCCCCCATCATCGAGCGCGTCGATCCGGGCCAGGGCTACAACTGGCACATCGATTCGGGGCCGTCGCGAACCGAAAGGCGGTTCCTTTCGGTGCTCGCATACTTGAACGACGTGGACGCGGGGGGCACGACGGACTTTCCGATGTAAGGAGCCTCGTTCCAGCCCCGCCAGGGAACGATGCTTTTGTTTCCGCCGTTCTGGATGTATCCCCACCGGGGCGCCCCGCCGCGTTCGACCAAGTACGTGCTGACGGCATACTTCATCATGGATTCCGCCGCCTGATCCGCGCGCCGGCGCCGACCCGATCGGCCCAAATGTGACAATTCGCCAAATCGGAGGAAACGACCCTTGATTCCGGGGCCTTTGGTGTGTTGCGGATTTATCACATTCTCGGAATAATGTGACATCTGTCGCACATTGGCTGTTGCCAGCGCGGGTTTCCGGGTGTTTTATCACCGCAAGCTCGAGTGCACGACCGAAGTTGAATAAGGGCCGTGGGGCTGAAGAGTTCAAGCAAGGGGCCTGTGGCGGCCCGCCAAACGAAGGGATGAGGACGATGAGAAAATCACTTTTGGCAACCACGGCGATCGTCGCGACCTCCATGCTGGGCGTCGCTGCGGCCGAGGCATCGGATCCGCCGTCGGTTACGATCAAGGGCTACTCCCGGTTCGAGATAATGGCCGTCGATCAGGACTACAGCAGCGGCCGGGCGCATTCGCTCAATTTCGAGGTGGACGATTCGGAGATCGTGTTCGACGCCAACACCACCGCCGACAACGGCCTCAAGTACGGCTTCAAGGTCGAGTGGGACACCGACGCCAACGCCATCGACGAAAACCGGCTGCGGTTCTCGGGCCCTTGGGGCATCCTGGATCTGGGCGCCGATGACGGCGCCGAGGACTCCATGAGATACGGCGGCCAAAACCTGTTGACGGGGATCGGCGGCTACGACGGCGGCTATGGAGCCGGCTTCAACACCCTCGGCGCCGCGAACACGGGCCCGGGCCTCGGCGAGGGCGGCGGCGACAGCAGCGATGCCAACAAGATCACCTACTACACGCCGCGCATCTCCGGCATCCAGGCGGGCGTCAGCTTCACGCCGGACACCGGCCAATTTTACGCGGTCGGCATCTCCGCCAACGACACCCAGGATCTTCGCAACCATGTCGGCGCCGGCATCAACTACGTCGAGAAGTTCGGCGACGTGGATTTCCGGATTCACGCGACCGGCGGCTGGGGCGCGGTTGACAACGATCTCAGCGACACCATCGAGGACGCCTCCGGGTACACCGTCGGTGGCGGCCTCGGCTGGCAGGGCTGGTCGGTAGCGCTCGGCTACGGCGACGGCGGCGATGGCCTGCAGACCAAGGCCAGCGGTGCGGACAACGGCGATTGGATTTCTTCGTCCATTCGATACCAGACCGGCCCCTACACCATCGCCGGGGGCTACTTGAAGCGCGGCCAGGACCAAGGGACCCAAGACATGGTTCTCGACGTCTATACCATTGGCGCCAACTGGAACTTCCAGCCAGGACTCAGGCTCTACGGCGAGGTTCTCTGGGCCGACATCAAGAACCCGACGTCCACCCTGACGGACGGGTCGGCCCCCGGAACCACGGTCATCCAGAACGATGGTATCGTGTTCGCAGTCGGCACGAACATCGCCTTCTGATCGCGGTTCAAGTTTTCTCGGAAAATGAGGGGCGGCCCGCACGGGCCGCCCCTTTTTACGTGCGCGTTGTCGAGCCTCTGGAATTGCGCCGGGGCAATAGCGTATACTGACCCCCATGAACGTACCCGCCGGTTTGATGATCGCCGCGGCCCTGGCGCTTGGCGTCGGCGCGTGCGACAGCATCAAAGGTTATGTCGATCCCGACGAAGTGCGGACCGTCGAGGACATCCGCCGGGAAGTCCCAGGCAAGCTTTTCGGCGACGACGCCTTTGTGTTCGGCGGCACGCCGAAGGCGAGTGAGGACCCCGGCGGCGGCGGGATCGGCGTCAACAGCTTCCTGTGGCGAGCCTCGCTGGACACCATCTCGTTCATGCCCGTGAACTCTGCCGATCCCTTCGGCGGCGTCATCATTACCGACTGGCATTCGCCCGCGCAGGCGCAGGGCGAGCGCTTCAAGATGAACGTCTACATCATGGGCCGGGCGCTTCGCGCCGACGGCGTCAGGGTCGCCGTCTTCCGTCAGGTGCGCGAAGGCCAGGGGTCATGGCGCGACGCCGAGATCGCGGAAAACGCCGGCCACGGCGTCGAGGACGCGATCTTGATGAAGGCCCGACAGCTCAGGAACCAGTCGCTCCAGTGAGCGCGGCATTATAGGCGGGGTGCGTGCGGGCGGACGTAGCCGGCATGCGCGAACGTCAGTCAATGGCGAACGCCACGCGGAGTGACGGGGCGCTCTCCGATCGCCGCAATCGTCGCGCCCGCGCCGGTGTTCCGCCCGGAGCCGCTACGGTTTGCGGACTTCATTTCCGACGATGACGCAGACGCCTCGGTTGCGGTGCCCGAATCCGCCCACACGAAAGGACGCACCGAGCTGCTCGCGCCCGGCGACCGGGTCGCCACTTCATGCTTCCCGACCAGGACCGGGAGGTCAATCCGATCTGCGATCGGGCGGGCCGGTAGTAATCCACATCTACCCCCACAAAGCCGAGGCCCGCTTCGTTCGCGAGCGCGACCGGTGGCGGCGGGAACAGATCCGCGGGTTCAACACCAAGCCCAAGCCCAACGCCAACGCGACCGGGAACGGGCTGCGGGCGATGCAGCGGCGCCAAGGCGGGGTCGCGAGGCGGAAGTAGAACAGCGGAAGTAGAACAACTGGGCGCGCCCAGACCCCGGCGAGCTGAGCGGCACCGTCACGAAAGTCGGACCGCATACCATGTCGCAGTTGCGAATGCCGTCGCCACGAGTTATACGGCCTTGATTTCCTTGGGTCCCACGCCGGCCCACCGAAGCGAGCCGGCAAGTCCCGGAAGCGCCCACCCGCGTCGATGCCGCGAAGCGCGGGCGCGGCGTACGAGCTGAGCGAAAGGCCGTCTCCGATGACGCGCTATAACTTCAAGGAAACCGAGGCCAAGTGGCAAGAAACGTGGGACGCGGCGCGGACGTTTTCTGTCGGCGAGGATCCGGCCCGGCCCAAGTACTACGTGCTCGAGATGTTTCCCTATCCTTCGGGACGAATCCACATGGGGCATGTGCGCAACTACACACTTGGCGACGTGCTCGCGCGCTACAAGCGCGCGCGCGGCTTCAACGTGCTTCATCCCATGGGCTGGGACGCCTTCGGCCTGCCGGCGGAGAACGCGGCCATCGAGCACAAGGTGCCGCCGGCGCAATGGTCGCGAGAGAACATCGCCACCATGCGCGACCAGCTCAAGGCCATGGGGCTGTCGTACGACTGGGAGCGCGAAATCTCGACGTGCGAGCCCGACTACTACCGCCACGAGCAGAAGATGTTCCTCGATTTCCTCGCGAACGATCTCGTCTATCGCAAGGAATCGTGGGTCAATTGGGACCCGGTCGAGGGCACGGTGCTGGCCAACGAACAGGTGATCGACGGCAAGGGCTGGCGATCTGGCGCGGTGGTCGAGAAACGCAAGCTGTCGCAATGGTTTTTGCGGATTACCACGTTCGCCGACGATTTGCTGTCGGCGCTCGACGGACTGGAGCGCTGGCCCGAGCGCGTGCGCCTGATGCAGGAGAACTGGATCGGCCGGTCCGAAGGGGCGTTGATGAGCTTCGCTCTCGTGGGCCGAGATGACGGGCTCGAGGTCTACACGACCCGCCACGACACCATCTTCGGCGCCAGTTTCATGGCCGTCGCCCCCAACCATCCGCTCGCCCTGGAGCTCGCCGAATCGAACGCCGAGCTCACCGCATTCATTGCCGAGTGCAACCGCATGGGCACCAGCGAAGCGGCGATCGAAACGGCCGAGAAAAAAGGTTACGATACCGGAATAAAAACCCGGCATCCATTCGTCGATGATTGCGAACTGCCTGTTTTCGTTGCCAATTTCGTTCTCATGGAGTATGGAACGGGCGCCATCTTCGGGTGCCCGGCGCACGACCAGCGCGACCTCGATTTCGCCCGCAAGTACGGACTCGACGTGACGCCTGTGGTCGCGCCCGTAGGCTGCGAGCCCGCCTCGTTCGCGGTCACCGACGAGGCCTACTTGGGAGACGGGCGCCTGATCAACTCGGACTTCCTCGACGGACTTACTATCGAGGATGCTAAGGAGGAGATCGCCTCCCGCCTCGAGGCGATGTCTCGCGGCAAGCGCAGCGTGAATTTCCGGCTCCGCGACTGGGGCGTATCGCGCCAACGTTACTGGGGCTGCCCGATCCCGGTCGTACACTGCACCAAATGCGGAGTGGTTCCGGTTCCCGAACGAGATTTGCCGATCCTGCTGCCCGACGACGTCTCTTTCGATGCGCCCGGAAACCCCCTCGACCACCACCCGACTTGGAAGCACGTGAGCTGTCCTCAATGCGGGGCCGACGCGGCGCGCGAGACCGACACCTTCGACACCTTCTTTGAATCGTCTTGGTACTTCGCCCGGTTCTGCTCGCCGCGCGCGGAGACGGCGTTCGCACGCGCCGCCGTGGATTATTGGCTGCCGGTCGATCAGTATATCGGCGGCATCGAGCACGCGGTGCTGCACCTCCTCTATTCCCGCTTCTTCACCCGCGCGCTCAGACAATGCGGATATCTTGGGATAGACGAGCCGTTCGCAGGCCTGTTGACCCAGGGCATGATCTGTCACGAAACCTATCGCGACGGCGACGGCAAGTGGCTCTACCCCGAAGAGGTTCGCAGATCCGAAGAGAACGCGGCCCGTATCAGCGACGGCTCGGCGGTCACCGTCGGCCGCTCCGAGAGCATGAGCAAATCGAAGAGGAACGTCGTCGATCCCGAGGCGATCATCGACGCTTACGGTGCCGACACGGCGCGCCTGTTCATGTTGTCCGACAGCCCGCCGGAGCGCGACATCGAGTGGACGAGCACCGGGATCGACGGCGCCTGGCGCTACGTCAACCGCCTGTGGCGAACGGTGAGCGAACGCCTTGCCGTGATGTCGGCCGTAGGCGAGCCGGCCCCGAGCACGTTTTCGCCCGCGGCCGAGGCGGTCCACCGTTCCATCCACAAAACGGTCGCGGCCGTCTCCGACGACCTCGATCGCTTCCACCTCAACCGGGCGGTGGCGCGGGTCCGCGAGTTGACGAACCTTCTCGAAGACCTCGACGCCGACGCGGCCGGCGCGGCCTGGATCTTGCGGCGCGGGTACGAGGTCGCGGTCCAGCTGTTCGCGCCGATGGTCCCGCATCTGGCCGAGGAGTTGTGGCACGAGCTCGGCCACCGAGTCATACTCGCGGACACGCCTTGGCCCGAATACGAGCCCACGATGCTCGATGAAAGCAGCGTGACCGTCGCCGTCCAAGTGAACGGAAAATTGCGCGGAACCCTTGAGCTTCCCGTCGACAGCGATCGCGACACGGCGGAGAATCTCGCGCTCGCACTCCCCTCCGTCAGCCGAATCGTCGGCGAGCGGACGGTTCGCAAGGTCATCGTCGTGCCCAATCGGATCGTCAATGTGGTGGTCTAGAACGCTTGTGCTCGCGCTTGCGGCCTGTGCCCTCGCGCTCGGGGCCTGCGGGTTTCGTCCCCTTTACGGTGGCAGCGACCGCGTCAGCGTGGCGTATCGGCAACTCGCCGCCGTTCGCATCGAACCCATCGAGGACCGGATCGGCCAACAACTTCACAACCAGCTGTCGGATCTCCTCAATCCCAAGGGCCGGCCGGCGAAGGCCGCCTACATCCTCTACGTCGATCTCGAAGGCAGATCCCAGGGGCTGGCCGTGGCCAAGACCAAGCTGGCGACGCGCACGAACTTCCGGCTCACGGCCCAGTACCGATTGCTTTCCGCCGACGGCGACGTGACGCTGCTGGGCGGATCCAATGTGGTGGTCAGCAGTTACAACGTCCTGTCCAACGCGTTCACCACCCTCATCGCCGAGAACGACGCCAAAGCTCGCGCGGCCGAGGAAATGGCTTTCGGAATCCGCAACCGGCTTGCCGCCTACTTCGCGACGATATCTGCGCGCCAAGGGGCGCCGGCGAAATGAAGGCCTCGGCCGCCGAGCTTGAGCGGCTGCTCCGCGATCCCAAATTCGGATTCGCCCTGTTCCACGGTCCCGACCAGGGGCTGATCCGCGAGCGCGCCGACGCGCTCACGGCCCATATCGTCGATGACGTCCGTGATCCGTTCCGCACCATGGCGCTTAGCGGTGCGGCGCTGAAACGCGATCCCGCTCGGCTTGCCGACGAAGCGGCGGCATTGTCGTTCACCGGCGGCCGTCGCGTGGTGCGCGTCGAAGATGCCGACGATGGCGTCGCGCGACTTCTCGAACCGTTGATCGCCGACGCGGTTTCGCAGCAGCGTGAAAACGCCGCCTTCGTCGTCGTCGAGGCGCGCGAGTTGCGGCCGCGATCGGAGCTGCGACGCTTGTTCGAAGGCGCGAAGATCGCGGCCGCCATCGGCTGCTATGCGGACGACGCCACGACACTCGAACCCATGATCGCCGAGATCTTGGCTCATGACGGGCTCTCGGCAAGCGACGAGGCGGTGGCGTACCTGGTCGAAAACCTGGGGTCGGACCGTCAAGTCTCAAGACGGGAGATCGAGAAACTCGCTCTTTTCATGGGCGCAACCGGGACGGTCAGCCTAGAGGACACCGAGGCCTGCGTCGGCGACAGTGCCGCCACCTCGTTGGACGAGCTCGCCCACGCCGTCTCCGCGGGCGATCATACGGGCCTCGAGGCCTCCCTCGTCCGCTCCCATCTCGCCGGGAGCGACGCGGTGCACAGCCTTCGCGCGGTCGCGGCCCATTTTTTGCGCCTTCACCGGGCGGTTGGGCTGGCCGAGAAGGGCCGCAGCCGGGAGCAGGCCATGGCGGCCCTACGCCCACCGGTCTTCTTCAAGTTCGGGGCGCGGTTCCGTGTCGCGATGGAACGCTGGCCGCGCGCACGGCTGGCCTGGGCCCTGGTCGAACTCTGCGAAGCCGAACTCACCTGCAAAACCACGGGTGCTCCGGCCGATCTCGTGTGCTCGCGGACGTTGATGAGGATTGCCCACGCGGCTTGAGCGATTCCGCCCCACCGTCCCGGGGTCCGGCACGAAGGCACTCGCGCTTCATCCGTTAATCGGCACCGGCCCGCGGGTCGGCGCCGATTTCATGTGAGTGGATAACGATTCAGGAGTCGTCGTCAGGGTTCCGGGCCTCGGTCCCGCCCGATCTGGGATTCGCGCCTGTGCCTGGCGTCCCGATCGCTTCGTCGTTGGCGGGATCGACCTCGTGGGCCGTCTTCAATGCCTCGCCGTGCACACCTTCGCTCAAACGATGAAGGATATCGTCGAGCTGCTCGAGCGAGGCGTAGTGGAGGGTGAGCGTCCCGCCGGCGCCCGAGAACTTGAAGCGGACCTTGAGGCCGAGAAGATTGGAAAGGTCGCGCTCCAATGCCACCGTATCGGCGGCGCGCGCTTCGGGCCGATGCGCGCGGCCCGAGCGCGCGTGGCCGTCGCGAACCAGGGCCTCGGTCTGGCGCACGTTGAGGCCGCGATTCACGACCTTGCGCGCGAGCGCGATGGGATCCGTGGCATTAAGCAGCGCGCGGGCGTGTCCGGCGCTAAGCGCGCGGGTGTCGAGAAGCGTCTTGACCGGATCGGGCAGGCCCAGGAGACGGATCATGTTGGCGACATGGCTGCGGCTCTTGCCCAGCACCCGCCCAAGGTCCTCTTGGGTGTGCGAGAAATCCTCGATCAGGCGGTGATAACCCTCGGCCTCCTCAAGGGCCGAGAGGTCCTGACGCTGCAGATTCTCCACTAGGGCAATCTCGAGCGATTCTCCATCCGAGAGGTCCTTGACCACAACTGGAACCTCGTGGACCTGCGCCACCTGGGCCGCCCGCCAACGCCTTTCGCCGGCGATGATCTCGAACGCGTTTTCATCGTCGGGCAGATGACGCACAAGAATCGGTTGCAACACCCCTTTTTCGCGAATCGACTGGGCCAAGTTCGCGATTTCGTCATCGTCGAACGTCCGTCTCGGCTGGTGCCGGCCCGGACGCAGAAACTCGATCGGAACGGTCCTGTATTCGCGCCCGCGCGCACTGGCCTCGTCGTCCCGCGGGTCGTCGCCGAGAAGGGCCGAGAGGCCGCGGCCGAGATTCTGGCGCTTGCCGGCGTCCGCCATCAGGTGACGGCCCTGCGTTCGCGGCGCAGAACCTCACTCGCGAGGTGCAGATATGCCTGCGCCCCAGCGCAGCGAATATCGTAAAGAAGCACGGGCTTGCCATGCGACGGCGCCTCCGAGACGCGAACGTTGCGCGGTATCATGGTCCGGTACACGACGTCGCCGAAGTACTCGCGAACATCGGCCGCCACCATGTCCGAAAGGTTGTTGCGCTTGTCGAACATGGTCAGAACGATCCCCTGTATTTCGAGGCCCGGGTTGAACGTCCGCTTGACGCGCTCGATGGTCCGCACCAAGTGGCTCACGCCTTCGAGCGCGAAGAACTCGCACTGCAACGGCACGAGCACCGCATCGGCGGCCACCAACGCGTTTAAGGTGAGCAGGCCTAGCGCCGGCGGACAATCGATCAAAACGTAATCGTATCCGCCGGTGGCGCCCGCAAGCGCGTCGCGCAACCGATACTCGCGACGATCGAATTCCACGAGCTCGATCTCGGCGCCCGAAAGATCAATCCCCGACGGGACCACATCGAGCCCCGGGACCGCAGTCGCGCGGGCCGCGTCCCCGAGCGAGACGTCACCGCAGAGCAGGCCATAGCAACCTCGGGCCCGAGAGGCGCGATCGACGCCGAGTCCCGTGCTGGCGTTGCCTTGCGGGTCAAGATCGACGATCAGGACCGTGTTGTCCACGGCCGCGAGCGCGGTGGCTAAGTTGATGGCGGTCGTGGTCTTGCCCACCCCGCCCTTCTGGTTGGCAACGGCGATGATCCGCGAGGTTCGTGTCCGCACGGCGGCGGCGCAATCAACCGTCATCGCGGCGAGATACCTCTTCCAGAATCAAGACGACCCCCTCGGGGTCGGAAACACTGGTGATGCGCGTAGTCCGCATATTCCAGGATTCTTGCGAATCCGTCAATTCCCGTTCGACATTCCGGCCCTTGAGGAACAGGCAGCGCGTGCCGGGCCCAAGAAAGGGCTCGGTATGGCCCAAAAGTCGGCCGAGGGGCGCGCAGGCGCGGGCGGTGACGACGTCGGCCGCGAACGGCTTCATGGCTTCGATGCGGCGATTGTGGATCTCGGCGATGCAGCCGCTCGCACCGACCACCTCGCCGAGAAAGGCGCATTTCCGGGCGTTACTTTCCACCAGATGAACGCGAAGCTCGGGTGCGCGATCGCGCCCGAGAATGGCGAGCACGAGTCCGGGAAATCCGGCGCCGCTGCCGAGATCGAGAAGCGTGCGCGCGCCCGTAGGAATCAAGGGAAGAAGCTGGGCCGAATCGAGAACGTGGCGGCGCCAGACGTCGGCGAGACTGGCGGCGCCCACCAGATTAATGCGGGCTTGCCAACGCTCAAGGGCGGCGACCAGAACCTCGAGCCTCCGGATCTCCTCGCATGAGAGACCGAGCTTGGCACTCACGTCTGCGGCGCCCAGTGGCGCTGAGGCTCCTCGCGTTCGCCGCGCCGCCGCCGTGGCCGGGGTTTCACGTGAAACGGGACGCGCCTTTTTTGTCTTGTGAGTCACGCGGATCGCAGCTCACCGCGGCGCCGGGAATAGGCAAGCAAGATTGTGAGCGCGGCCGGCGTCATCCCCGATATGCGCGCGGCGGCGCCGAGATTCGCGGGCCGCGATTGGTTGAGCTTCGAGCGCACCTCGGCCGAAAGGCCCGGAATAGCGGCGTAGTCCAGCTCGTCAGGCAGGCGAAGCGATTGATCGCGGCGGTAGGAGCAGATGTCGGCGTCCTGGCGCCCGAGGTAGCCCGCGTAACGCGCCTCGATCTCCAGCTGCTGGGCGATCGCGGGCGCGGTGGCGGAAAGCTCCGGCCACACTTGGGCGAGGCGGCGATGCTCGACATCCGGATAGGCGAGAAGCTCGAGGGCGCTTTTCGGAACGCCGTTGAGGGTGACGCAAAATCCAAGCTCGCGAAGCCGAGACGGCGAGGCCCGCAAGCCGGCGGCTCGCGCGCGCGCCTGGGCGAGGCTCTCCATCTTGCTCGCGAACGCGGCGGCGCGGACCCCACCGACGCATCCCGTCCGCACACCCTTTTCGGTCAGTCGTTGATCGGCGTTGTCGGCGCGAAGCAATAGCCGGTATTCGGCGCGCGAGGTGAACATGCGATAGGGTTCGTCGGTGCCCAGTGTCACCAGGTCGTCGATCATGACGCCGATGTAGGCTTCCGCACGATCGAGCACGAAGGCGTCGGCGTTGGGGCCGCCTGCGGCCTTGCGCGCCGCGTTGACGCCGGCGAGGAGTCCCTGGGCGGCGGCCTCCTCGTATCCGGTGGTCCCGTTGATCTGCCCGGCGAGAAAGAGTCCCGGCACGCGGCGCGTTTCGAGCCCGGGGCCCAGCTCGCGCGGGTCCACGAAGTCATACTCGATGGCGTAGCCCGGACGCAGCATCTCGGCGTCCTCGAGGCCCGGAATCGTTTTCAGGAGCGCGCGCTGAACGTCTTCGGGCAACGACGTGGAAATCCCGTTCGGATAGACGGTGTGATCGTCGAGGCCCTCTGGCTCCAGGTATACCAGGTGGCGCTCGCGCTCGGCGAAGCGCACTACCTTGTCCTCGATCGACGGACAGTATCGGGGGCCGGTGCTTCGGATGAAACCCGAATACATGGGCGATCGCTGAAGGTTGTCGCGGATCAAGCGGTGGGTCTTCGGCGTGGTGGCCGTGATGTGGCACGCCATCTGGGGCGTCTCGATCCGAGACGTGAGATACGAGAACGGAACCGGGGGCTCGTCGCCGTCTTGCACCATGAGCCCCAGCCAGCGGACGGTTCGCCCGTCGATCCTGGGCGGGGTGCCGGTCTTGAGCCGTCCGAGCGACAGTCCGAACCGCTCGAGGGCGAGCGAGAGCCCTTTCGAAGGCGCCTCGCCGACGCGACCTGCGGGCGTGCGCCGCTCGCCCACGTGAATGAGGCCGCGCAGGAAGGTTCCGGTGGTGAGGACCACCGCCCCCGACGGCCAGAAGCGGCCGTCGCCGGTGCGCACGCCGCGAACGCGGCCGCGCTCGTCGGTCTCGATGTCCTCGACCGTGGCCTCGTGGACGACGAGGCCGGGTTGGCCGAGGACCAGTTCCCCCATGGCACGCTTGTAGAGCCCGCGGTCGGCCTGGGCGCGAGGGCCCTGGACGGCGGGGCCCTTGCTGCGGTTGAGGATTCGGAATTGGATGCCGGCGCGGTCGATGGCCCGGCCCATCAACCCATCGAGGGCGTCGATTTCGCGCACCAGCTGTCCCTTCGCCAGCCCGCCGATGGCGGGATTGCACGACATCTCCCCAATGGTCTCGCTGCGCTGCGTGATCAGCACGGTGACGGCGCCCATGCGGGCGGCGGCGGCGGCGGCCTCGCATCCGGCGTGGCCGCCGCCGATGACGATGACGTCCGCTTTTGTCATGGCGCGCCCGCTAAAGAAATCGCCGCGCCCGGAGTCAAACACGGTGCGCGACTTGCGTCGATCGCGAATCGATTAAGCAAACAAAAGCTTAGCCCCGCCTTCGTCGCGAGGTGGCGTTTCACGTGAAACAGCCCTTGCGATTCCGTTTCTTTCTCGATTTCGCGCCGCATTCGCGTCGTCATCGCGTCATTTCCCGATACAGAACTCGGCAAAGATAACGTCCAGGACCTCTTCCACGTCGACCCGCCCGACGATCCGCCCGAGCGCCCGGGCGGCCAGGCGCAAATCTTCCGCGGCAAGTTCCGGCGACGGCGCCCCGAACGCCCGATCGAGGGAATCGCGGCAGTCTTGAAGCGCGCTCCGGTGCCGCGCCCGGGTCAACGCAGCGGCTCCCGAGCCCGTGCAGCGCTGCGCGACAGCGCGTGTCACCGCATCGACAAGGCCGTCGATACCGGCCCCGGTCAGCGCCGAGACGGGACGCGCCGCGTTCCCGTTCACCGCCAAAGGCGGCGCCGGAACGCCAAGATCGGACTTGTTGATCACGACGATGGTATGGGCGTCCACCAATGCCGTCGTATGGCGATCCACGTTGGGCCAGTGACACCCGTCGAACACCGCGAGTTTCAGGTCCGCATCTTCGGCCCGCTTGCGCGCGCGCCTGATCCCTTCGCGCTCGATGTCGACCTGGCCGCTGTCGCCGCCGGGAGCGTCGTCGCAAAGGCCGGCCGTATCGGCAACTACCACCGGGTAGCCGCCGAGGTCGAGGTGGACTTCGATCACGTCTCGCGTGGTACCGGCCACGGCCGAAACGATCGCCGCGTCCTGCCGGGCGAGAAGGTTAACGAGGCTCGACTTTCCCGCGTTCGGCGCCCCGATGACGGCGATGGAAACGCCGTCGCGAAGACGCTCGCCGTACCGGTCGTCGTTCAAATGCGAGTCCATCTCACGAGCGAGCGCCGCCGCTTGGCTTCGCACCTCATGCTCAAGATCGGGAAGATCCTCGTCGGAGAAGTCGATGGTCGCCTCCATGTGGGCGAGGGCACCGAGCAGGCGGCGGCGCCAATCCTCGACCACGCGACCCAACGCACCGTCGAGTTGCCGCAGCGCCTGGCAACGCTGCGCCGCCGTTTCGGCGGCCACCAGATCGGCAAGGCCCTCGGCCGCCGTCAGGTCCAGCTTGCCGTTCTCGAAGGCGCGTCGGGTGAACTCACCCGCCTCGGCCACGCGCAGCCCCGAGATATTCGAAAGCGCATCGACCAGCCCGGCGACGACGGCGCGTCCGCCGTGGACGTGAAACTCGACGACGTCCTCGCCGGTGAAGCTCCGAGGCGCCGGAAACCAAGCAACGAGTCCGCGGTCCAGGATCTCGTCGGTTTCCGGATCCATGAGCGTCGCGAGCGACAGCCTCTGGGGCGCAGCCGCGCTCCGTCGGCTGATCCGCCGAAGTGCATCCCATGCGCCGGGACCGGAGACACGGACCATCGCGCTTGCGCCCGGCCCCGCCGCGCTCGCCAAAGCAAAGATGGTGTCCGATCGCATTTCGAATTCGAGCGTGAGCCCGACCTCTACTACATATCTCTACAACATATTGTGCTGATTAGAATTAGATAGCCAATATCAGGTATCTAACCTGGTCCGCGCGCCGCCGTCGAATAGACCCCGGGTCGCGCCGGTGCGCGGCCTTCAGTCCTTCTTGCCCGTCATGGCCGCGAGGAACGCCTTTTGCAGCTGCTCCAGCCCCGAGGCGCCGGCCGGCATCCATTTGGCCAGCAGGGTCTCGGGGTCCATGCCCTTCACCGCCGCCTCAAGACCGCTTTCGATCCCGCCCATGACGGTCTCGTTGGCGCGACGGACATCCGGAAGGCCAAAAAACTGCCGCGCTTCCTCGGCCGTACAGTCGATCTCGATTTGCACTTTCACCCGACGACCCCTTGCCAATCCGGACGCAAGGCGCGCGTGGCACACGGCGCCCGCGGCCCTGTTTCCCCGGGCGAAGTTAAGCTACGATGGCCGGGCGCGCAATCGCTCCCGACTCATTCCCCGACACCGGCGAACCGCCCTGCAAGATGACCGCGAACCTCCTCGCAAACGAGACCAGCCCCTATCTCCTCCAGCACAAGGACAACCCGGTCCACTGGCAAACCTGGGGCCCCGAGACCCTCTCGCTCGCGGAGCGCGAGAACAGGCCGATCCTGCTTTCGATCGGTTACGCAGCCTGCCACTGGTGCCACGTCATGGCCCACGAAAGCTTCGAAGACGCCGAAATCGCGGCGGTCATGAACGCGCTGTTCGTCAACGTGAAGGTCGACCGCGAGGAGCGCCCCGACCTCGACGTCATCTACCAGACCGCGCTGGCGCTGTTGGGTCAGCAAGGTGGTTGGCCGTTGACCATGTTCCTGACCGCGGCAGGCGAGCCGTTCTGGGGCGGCACCTACTTTCCGGCGATGGCCCGCTTCGGGCGACCCGCGTTCCCGGACGTGCTCAGGCGCGTCTCCGAGGCCTACCACACCGATAGCGTCTCGGTGCGCCGAAACGCAGACGCCCTTTGCGCGGCCCTGGTTCGCGCGACCCGCCCCCGGCGCGGCGACGGGTTATCCGCCGAGACCCTCGATCAGGCGGCCGATATGGCGGTTCGCCTCGTCGACCCTGTCCACGGCGGCACGCAAGGCGCGCCCAAGTTCCCCCAACCCCTGTTCTTCGGCCTGTTGTGGCGCGCCTACTTGAGGACCGGCGCGCTCGCCTTTCGCGCGGCCGTGAGCGTGACCCTCGATCACATGTGCCGGGGCGGAATCTACGATCACCTGGGCGGCGGTTTCGCGCGCTATTCCACTGACGGCCTATGGCTCGCGCCGCATTTCGAAAAAATGCTTCACGACAACGCGCTTCTAATCGAGCTCCTCACAGAGGTCTGGCGCGAATCCCACAGCCCCCTCTACGCCGCCCGCGTGCGCGAAACCGTCGAATGGGCGCTTGCGGAGATGACGGTCGAAGCCGAAAGCGGTGCGCTCGCCTTTGCCAGCGCCTTCGATGCCGACAGCGAAGGCGAGGAGGGCAAGTACTACGTCTGGGGCGCGGACGAGGTCGATTCGGTCTTGGGCCCCGACAGCGCCGCGTTCAATGAGGCCTACGACGTAACACGCCATGGGAATTGGGAAGGCCGCGTCATCCTCAACCGGACGGCGCGCCCGGAGTTGGGCGACGCGGACCACGAAGCCTTCCTCGCCGGTTGCCGCCGGCGCTTGCTCGACACCCGCCGCCACCGCATCCCACCCCTTCGCGACGACAAGGTTCTCGCCGACTGGAACGGACTCATGATCCGCGCCCTCGCCAATGCCGCCGCCACCTTCGGCGAGCCAAGCTGGCTCGGGGCCGCCGAATCGGCGTTCGCTTTCGTCCGCGACCGCATGGCGAAGGCGGACGCTTGCGGCATTCCTGGCGCAACGGCCGGCTGCGCCATGCGGCCGTGATCGACGATTACGCCAACATGGGCGCCGCCGCGCTCGCGCTCTTCGAAGCGACCGGAACGCAAGCGTACGTGGATCAGGCGGCCGCATGGGTCGAGCGCGCGAACGTCCACTACTGGGATGACGAGGACGGCGGGTATTTTCTTTCCGCCGACGACACCGCCGACGTCATCGCCCGCACCAAGTCCGCTCTCGACAACGCCGTGCCTTCGGGAAACGGAACCATGGTCGAGGTGCTGGTGAGGCTCTTCTTTCTCACCGGCGACGACGCCTTCCGCGCGCGCGCTGAGGACGTGTTCCGCGCCTTCTCGGCCGAGGGGCCCGAGCGCCTGGTGCACGCGTCGAGCTGTCTGGGCGCATTCGAGCTGTTGCAACGTGCGGTTCAAATCGTGGTCGTTGGCGATGCCGGGGATCCGGGAACGCGCGCGCTCACGGGAGCCGCCCTCGATGTCCCGCTCGCGAGGCGCATCCTCGTCCATCTCGCCCCCGGGACGACACTGCCGCCCGCGCACCCGGCGTCCGGCAAGGAACAGCTCGGCGGGCGGGCGACCGCCTACGTCTGCATAGGGACGCGCTGCGGCCTTCCGGTGACCGAGCCCGAGGCGTTGCGGGCCGAGCTGTCAGCCGCTGTCGGGGCGCGCGCGTGAGACACACCGCGATCCTGAGCCCGCTCGGGCCGCTGACGGTGTTCGAAGACGAAGGCGCTTTGGTGGCGATCGAGTGGGGCCGCGGCGCCGGTGGCGCTTCGAGCCCACTTCTCGAAGACGCGGCCCGGCAGCTCAACGCCTTTTTCGATGCCCGCTTAGAGGTGTTCTCTCTGCCGCTCGCACCCCGCGGAACGCCCTTTCAGCAGAAGCTTTGGAAACAGCTTTCCTCCATACCCTTCGGCGAGGTCCGGAGCTACGGCGAGCTCGCGCACCTGCTCGGGGTCTCAGCGCGCGCGGTCGGCGGTGGGTGCGGTGCCAACCCCATCGCCGTCGTCATTCCCTGCCACCGTGTCATCGGCGCCGGCGAGCGTCTCGGCGGCTATTCGGGGGGAGACGGACCGGCGACGAAGCGCGCCCTGCTGGCCCTCGAGGGCGTCTCGCTGGAGCGCGGCGGCGCGGGCTGACGGCGGCAAGGACCTGGTTTATCGTTGCGCGCCGCCGCGGCCCGATCGGCCGCACAAGATTGGAAGGGAACCATGGCCAAGGCAATCCGCATTCACGAGCACGGCGGGCCCGAGGTTCTGCGCTTCGAGGACGTGGCCGTCGGCCGCCCGGGGCCTGGCGAGATCCGCGTGCGCCAGACGGCGATCGGGCTCAACTACATCGACGTCTATTTCCGCACCGGGCTTTATCCGGTCGGCGAGTTGCCCGCGACCATCGGGCTCGAGGGCGCCGGCATAGTCGAGGAGATCGGGCCGGACGTCGCGGGGCTTGAGGCCGGACGGCGCGTCGCCTACGCGTCACGGCCCCTTGGCGCCTATGCGGACGAGCGCCTGATCGCCGCCGAAAGTGTCGTCCCCCTACCCGATGCGATCGACGACAAGTCCGCCGCCGCCATGATGCTCAAGGGAATGACCGCCCACTATCTCTTGCACGCCTGCTACGCGGTCGCCCCGGGAGACGTGATTCTTGTGCACGCGGCGGCCGGCGGCGTCGGCTTGATTCTCTGCCAGTGGGGCAAGCACCTGGGCGCGACCGTGATCGGTACCGTCGGGTCCGACGAAAAGGCCGACCTCGCCCGCGCGCACGGCTGTGACCATGCGATCGCGTACACGCGCGAGGACTTCGCCTCCCGCGTACGCGAGATCACGGACGGAGCCGGCGTCGCAGTGGTTTACGATTCCGTCGGCAAGGTGACCTTCGAAGGCTCGCTCGACTGCCTTCGGCCGCGCGGAATGATGGTGAGCTTCGGCAATGCGTCGGGCAAACCGGACCCGGTGGACCCGCTTGCGCTTGGCGCCCGGGGCTCGCTGTTTCTGATCCGGCCCAGCCTCGGCGATTACACCGAGACCCGCGATGCGCTCGTTGCGCGCGCCAGCGGTCTTTTCGCCGCGGTCGAGGCGGGGCACGTCAAGATCACCGTGAACCAGACCTATCCGCTGCGCGACGCGGGGCGCGCGCACGTGGATCTCGAGGCGCGCGCCACCACGGGTTCGACCGTCCTCATTCCTTGATCGATCGGCGCGGCGCGCGAGCTCCGTGGTCAAGGCCATCCGCATCCACAAACACGGGGGACCCGAGGTCCAGCGACACGCGGACGTTGTTCTAGCGCTCTATCCGTGTAGTCGGCACCGGCCCGCACCGCCTTCCGCCCGCCCACGGAATGGTATACTTGGGGCGGCCCGTTGGGGGTGCGGGCCGGTGCGATTCCACTTAAACTGGATAACGGTCAAGTAGCGGGCGTGGAGGGTCGGCGGGAATCGGGATTACGCGATCCCGATCAGGTGTTCATGGCGTCGAAGAAGTCGGCGTTGTTCTTCGCGTTACGTAGCTTATCCAACAAGAACTCCATGGAGTCGACGACGCCCATGGGCATGAGGATGCGGCGCAGCACCCACATCTTCGACAGCGTGCCCTTATCGACGAGAAGCTCTTCCTTGCGCGTGCCCGACTTCGTGATGTCGATGGTGGGGAAGGTCCGCTTGTCGGTTAGTTTGCGGTCGAGAATGATCTCGGAGTTACCGGTGCCCTTGAACTCCTCGAAGATCACTTCGTCCATGCGCGAGCCCGTATCGATCAGCGCCGTCGAGATGATGGTGAGCGAACCGCCTTCCTCGATGTTACGGGCGGCGCCAAAGAATCGTTTGGGGCGCTGCAGCGCGTTGGCATCCACACCACCGGTCAGCACCTTTCCGGACGAAGGCACGACCGTGTTATAGGCGCGGGCCAGGCGCGTGATCGAATCCAGCAGGATCACCACGTCGCGCTTGTGTTCGACCAGACGCTTCGCCTTCTCGATCACCATTTCCGCCACTTGCACGTGGCGCGAGGCGGGCTCGTCGAAGGTCGAGCTGATCACCTCTCCGCGGACCGAGCGCGCCATGTCGGTCACCTCTTCCGGGCGCTCGTCGATGAGAAGGACGATCAAATAGCAATCGGCGTGATTTTCTGCGACGCCGCGGGCGATGTTTTGCAGCATCACCGTCTTGCCGGTTCGCGGCGGGGCCACGATCAGCGCCCTTTGGCCTTTGCCGATCGGACAGATGAGGTCGATGACGCGAAGCGTGAAGTCTTTTTCGCTCGGGTCGTCGATCTCCATCGCCAGCCGTTCGTCCGGATAAAGCGGCGTCAAGTTGTCGAAGTTGATGCGGTGGCGGGCGGCGCTCGGATCCTCGAAGTTGATGTGATTGATCTTGAGAAGAGCGAAATAGCGCTCGCCGTCCTTCGGCGCCCGGATCTGGCCCTCCACCGAATCGCCGGTGCGCAGCGCGAAGCGGCGGATCTGGCTCGGCGAGACGTAGATGTCGTCGGGGCCGGGTAGGTAGTTCGCCTCCGCCGAACGCAGAAAACCGAAGCCGTCCTGAAGCACCTCCAGGACGCCGGTCCCGAAGATCGGTACTTCGTTCACCGCCAATTGCTTGAGAATTGCGAACATCATGTCCTGCTTGCGCAGGCTCGATGCGTTTTCGATTTCCAAGTCCTCGGCATACGTAAGGAGATCGCCAGGGGATTTGGCCTTGAGTTCCTTGAGGTCCATTTTCGGTGGTTGTTTCTGGTCGGGCGCTGGGGGGGGGGATTCGGGTATAGGGCCGGCTCGCGGCCATCGCCACCTGGTCAGCTCGAACTGTGTCGAGAGGTTTCAGGCACGGTGCCCGCGACGATTCGGAGAGGGGGAAGTCCGGAACAACGGGTCCGTTCCGAAGAATCTGCAAATAGAATTGACCAAACCTCTTGACGTGTCAAATAGAGTTTTTTGCGCCCCGCGCAAGCGCCACGCACGGACGCAGACCGGACGGGATCAGAAGGGCTCAACTATAGCGAGAATCACAATCATGATCATCAACACCGTCGGTGCTTCGTTGATGATCCGGAAGAACCGCTCCGAGCGACGGTTGCGGTCATGGGCGAAATCGGCTCGCCAGCGCGCCATGAGCCAATGCAAGATCGCGAGGCCGATCACGCCCGCGAGCTTGACGAAAAACCAGCCTGCGGTCCAAACGCCGGACCCGGCCTCGAGAACGAGGATGGCGCCGAACAAGGACGCTGCGGCCATGGCCGGCGTCATGATCGCGCGCAGAAGACGCCGCTCCATCACCTTCAGCGTCTCGGAAAGCTCCGAGCCCGGCTTGGCGCGGCTGTGGTAAACGAAAAGGCGCGGCAGATACAAGAGCGCGGCCATCCATGCGATCACGCTGATCACATGCAGCGCCTTGACCAAGAGATAGGCGGTCCCCGAGAGCCCCAGCACGCCTAGCCCCCCCCTGCCTGGGCCCGGGCCATTGGACAACCGCGAAGTTCGCCGGCGCAGGGTCGTCCCCCCGCTTCGCATGCTACGCCCGCGGGCGCTTGCACGGCGGCGCGCACCAAATCCGCCAAGCCATCGATGAAGTCGCGCGCAGCCCCGAGCGCAGGAACCCGCTCGAACACGGGAACACCGCGTTCGTCGGCATAGCGGCGGAATTTGATATCAAGCTCCACCAGGGTTTCCGAATGCTCGGAGACGAAGGCGATGGGAACGATCACGAGTCCTACGCCCGCGCGGCCGGCGCGCACGATTTCGTCCTCGGTTGCCGGTCCGATCCATTTGAGGAGTCCGACGCGGCTTTGGTAGCAGATGACCCAATCGAGATCCTTGATCCCGAGTCCGGCCACCACGGCGCGGGTGGTCTCCTCGATCTGCCGCTGATAAGGGTCGCCGCCTCGAATGATACGCTCAGGCAACCCGTGCGCGGAGAAGAGAACGCGAATCGTGGTGCGCTCATTGGCGCGCTCGATGGCGCGCTCGATGGCGCGTCGGACCAGAGCCACCTGCGCCGAAACCAGCCCCGCCTGAACCGGGTAGCAGCAGACCGCCGATGTGGGCACGTTCAGGCCCACCATCTCGGCCGCCGCGTGCCAAGCCGCAAGCGAGGAACCCGTAGTCGTCTTGGAATACTGCGGATAGAGCGGTAGCAGCACGACCTTGTCGGGACCGAAGTCCGCAACCGCGCGCGCCGCCTCGATGCTCATCGGGTGCCAATAGCGCATGGCGATGAAAACCCGGGTCTCGCCGGCCCCCGCCAAGCGTTGGTGCAAAGCATAGGCTTGGGCACGGGTGAGCTCCAACAACGGTGAGCGCCCGCCGATCCCGGCATAGATGTCGCGGGCAACCCGTGCCCGTCGCCGTGCAATCAGCGCGGCGAGCGGCCGGCGCACGAGTCCGGGAAGGTTGATGATTGCGTGATCGTTGAACAGGTTGAACAAATAGGGCCGTACGGATTCTAGGTTGTCGGGCCCGCCCAGGTTGAAAAGCAACACGGCAGTTTTAGCCATCGGAGAGTGCACCCGCGAACGCGTCTCGGCGGCCGCTCGCTCGCCCGTCTCCGCCTGCGGGCTTCGTCACGAACCGCCCCAAGCGCGGACCAAAGCAACCAACTCAGCGACGTGGTCGGGGGGCGTCGCGGGAAGGACCCCGTGACCTAAATTGAAGATCAACGGTCCCGCACCAAGTGTATCGAGGATACTCTCCGCGGCCGTCCGCATCGCCTCGCCTCCCACCAGAAGTGCGGTGTTATCGAGGTTGCCCTGGACCGCCACCTGCCCCTGAAGGCTGGCCGCCGCCCAGGCGAGAGGGACGGCGCTGTCGAGCGATACCGCATCGACACCGGTCTCGAGCGCGAAGTCGAGATAGAGCGCACCCGCGCCACGCGGAAATCCAATGATCCTGGCGCCCGGTTTCGCTTCACGCACCCGTCGCACGATTTCCCTGGTCGGCGCGATCACCCACTTCCGAAACTCGGTCTCGCTCAGGACTCCGGCCCAAGAGTCGAAAATCTGTACGGCGTCGGCGCCCGCCTCGAATTGACGAACGAGATGCAGCACCACGGCTTCGACCAGAACATCAACCAGACGTGAAAAGGCTTCAGGCTCCACCAGGGCGCGTCTCTTCGCATTGACGAAGTCTGACCCGCCGCGACCCTCAATCAAGTAGGTCGCCAGCGTCCACGGCGCCCCGGCAAAACCGATCAGCGCGACGTCGTTCTCAAGCCGATCCTTGGTGGTAGCAATGGTTTCGTAAACCGGTTCCAGATGTGCCTGGAACAAAGTGGTCTCGACCGATCCTATCCCATCCAGGCCTTCAAGCGGCGTAACCAATGGACCCACGCCCTCGCGAAAGCACACCCCGCAACCTAAGGCATCCGGAATCACCAAGATGTCGCTGAATACGATTGCGGCGTCGAGATGGTAACGGCGTATCGGTTGCAGAGTGGCTTCGACCGCGAGTTTCGGCGAGTAACAGAACTTGAGGAAATTCGGGGCTTTACGGCGCAGTGCCTTATACTCGGGGAGATATCTGCCAGCTTGACGCATCAACCAAATGGGGGGAGGCGCGAAGATCTCGCGCCCGAGGACGCGTAGGAAAGGGGTTTTCCCAACAACGCCGTCCACCTGATTTGCGGACATGGAATTAGGCTTCTTCATCTTCACTAGTTTAAATTAGGAAAGATCGTAGTTGATGTAGAGCTGGTGAATCAGGGGGACGCATTCCCGCTTGTTGGTTTTCCCCGTCTGCGGGCAATCGTAAAGGCTTCGTGTGGCGAGGTGTGAGCAGAATGTTGGCAATCGGGAATGAGATCGCTAACTTCCCGCTTAGCCGATACGATGAAACAGGGGGGAATGGTGGGATATCGAGTTCCCGATCCGAGGATTTTGCTGCATTCCACACGCGGTGGACGAATTGGTTCACCGGTGGGGGAACGACGGGTCTTCCTGTGGACGTATTTTGAAATGCCGGCGGGAAACGGAAAGCCATCGGTTATCCGCAATTGATGAGATAGTTATCCGCCGAAGGTCTTGAATGACTGTGCTCAATCTCCACCTCGTTTCGGATTCGACCGGAGAGACGGTTGGAACCGTAGCCCACGCTTGCATGGTTCAATTCCCCGACATCGACGCCAAGGAGTTCTTTTGGCCGATGGTGCGGACAAAGGGGCAAGTCACCGAGGTCATTGCCGAAATCCGAGAGAAACCCGGTTTCGTTCTCTACACGCTCGTCAATCCCGAGATTAGCCAAATTCTCGAGGACAGCTGCCGCGAGATCCAGATCCCGTGCATGGGCCTTCTCGATCCCATCGTGGTGGCGATCGGCGGATACATCGGCGCAAAAGCGCGGGCGCGTCCCGGCCTTCAGCATGTTCTCGATGCCCAATACTATGGCCGGATCGATGCGATCAATTTTGCGCTCGCCCATGACGACGGCCAGTCCCTCAAGGATCTTGCGGGCGCCGACGTTCTTATTCTTGGGGTGTCGCGGACCTCGAAGTCCCCGACATGCATGTATCTCGCCTATCGTGGGATCAAGGCCGCGAACATTCCCGTGGTCTCGGGCATCGCCGTCCCAAAGGAGATCCTCGAGGTCGAAACACCGCTGATCGTCGCGCTGACCGAGAGTCCGCGGCGCCTGGTCGAGATCCGACGAAACCGCGTGCGTCTGCTAAACAAAAAAGGCGAGGACCATTACACGGATATCGAATTCGTTTCACGAGAGGTCAATGAAGCCCTGCGGTTCTATTCAAACCACGGTTGGCCCATCATCGACGTAACCCGCAGATCGGTGGAAGAAACGGCGGCAACGATCGTGCAGATGCTAAAACGCCACCGCGACGCAGCCGCTTGATCGGGCAACGTCGAGCCGTCGTCCTGGCGTCTGCAAGCGGCACGCGCGCGCGCATTCTCAGCGAAGCCGGCGTAGCGTTCGAAAGGGATCCTCCGGATTTGGATGAAGCGGTGATCAGATCGCGCATGTGGGACCGGGGTGCCGATGTCGAAGCTGCGGCCCGCGAGTTGGCGCGGGCGAAAGCCGATGAAATCTCGCCGCGCCACCCGGGCGCGTTCGTCGTTGCCGCCGACCAAATACTCGAGTGCGAAGGCGTCTGGTTCGAGAAACCGAGCGGACGCGAAGGTGTGCTCAACCACCTCGAACGGCTGCGTGGGCACACCCATCGATTGGTGACTGCGAGTTGCGTTGTGACGGACTCGCAACCCGTTTGGGAAGTCGTGGACACGGCGGCGCTGAGCATGCGCGCGTTGAGTGACGACTTCATTGCCGCTTACGCGCGCGATGCCGGACCGGAGATCCTCGAATCCGTCGGCGCATATCGCATTGAGGCGTTGGGGGCGCAGTTGTTCTCGCGCATCGACGGCGACTATTTCACGGTCCTGGGTTTGCCGTTGCTGCCGTTGCTCGAGTTCATGCGCGAGGCCGGGGTGATCAACCGATGAGCACGCGCGCGCTTGGGCATGCCCCTTCGAATGCGAACGGTCCGGGCCTTCCGGGCGCGATCAGCGGTCGGGCGAAGCTCGCAGGCGTGATCGGGTGGCCGGTGGCCCATTCCCTTTCGCCTCGGCTGCACGGGTATTGGCTGCGCCGCTATGGGATCGATGGTGCCTACGTTCCGCTCGCCGTGCGCCCCGAGGACTTCGTGAACGTGCTGAACGCCTTGCCGCGCATGGGTTTCGTAGGCGTCAACGTTACGTTGCCGCACAAGGAGTCGGCGCTTGGCGCCGTGGACGGGGTCGATGCAACCGCCCAAGAGATCGGCGCCGTCAACACGATCGACGTAACGGCGGAAGGACGGCTGGCCGGGCGCAACACCGACGCCTTCGGATTCATCGAGAACCTGAAACGCGGCGCGCCTGAGTGGGAGGCATCACTTGGACCGGCCGTCGTGCTCGGCGCCGGGGGCGCGGCGCGGGCGGTTTGCCGCGCGCTCGCGGACGCGGGCGTCTCCGAAATCCGAATCGCCAACCGTACGATTGCGCGCGCACGCACGATCGCCAAGGCCATCGGGGCGAACGTCGTTCCGTGGGACGAACGATCGGCGGCGCTCGAGGGTATCGCGCTCCTGGTCAACGCGACCAACCTCGGCATGGAGGGCAAGCCCCCGCTGGAGCTTGGTCTCGGAGCCCTGCCCGCGCGCGCGGTCGTCAACGACATCGTCTACAATCCCATTGAGACCGGCGTGCTCAGGGCGGCGGCGGCCCGGGGTAACGTGGTCGTCGATGGCCTCGGCATGCTTCTTCATCAAGCTCGGCCCGGTTTCGCGGCCTGGTTCGGCACCGATCCCGAAGTCACCGAAGATCTTCGTGCGTTCGTTTTTCGCGGCCTGGCTGCGCGTGGCTAGGGCGAACCGTGGTCATCCTCGGCCTGACAGGTTCGATTGGCATGGGAAAGAGCGCGGCGACGCGCGCATTCCGCAATCTCGGCGCCCCGGTTCACGACGCAGACCGCGCGGTCCACGCGCTGATGGGACCCAACGCGGCCACCGTCGCCGCCATCGAAGTCGCCTTTCCGGGCGTGACGAGCGCCGGGATCGTCGACCGGGAGGAGCTCGCGGCCAGGGTGTTCGACGCCACCGACGGCCTCGACCGCCTCGAGGCGATCATCCACCCCTTCGTCGAGGCCGGCGAACGGCGTTTTTGCGCGATCGCCGCGCGCAACCGCTGGCCCGTCGTGGTTCTTGACATCCCTCTCTTGTTCGAGATCGGGTCCGAAGACCGCTGCGACGCGGTCGTGGTGGTCTCGGCGCCGCGCGCCCTGCAACGGGCGCGGGTTCTTAAGCGACCCGGCATGACGCCGGTGCGCCTGGCGGCGATCCTGGCCCGCCAGATGCCCGATTCTGAAAAATGCCGTCGGGCGGATTTCGTCATCAAGACGGGGTTGGGACGATCATTCAGCTTGAACGCCGTTCGAAACGTCCTCAATGTGGCGCGCACGCTCAGCGGGACCCATTGGCCGCCGCCGCCTGCGTCCCGCGGGCGCGGGGGCCCCCGAATTCACGGCCCTCTTCGGATACAGACGTAAGGGAGGCCCGCGATGCGCCAAGTCGTTCTCGATACCGAAACCACCGGACTCGATCCGCGGAGCGGAGACCGAGTCGTCGAGATCGGCTGCGTCGAACTGACCAACCACGTGCCCACGGGCGAGACCTTTCACCGCTACGTCAACCCTGAACGCGACATGCCCGAAGGAGCCCGGGCGGTCCACGGACTGACCAGCGAGTTCCTTTCGCACCATCCGACGTTCGTTCGGGTCGCCGACGAATTCCTCGCCTTCATCAACGATTCCGAACTCGTCATCCACAATGCCGAGTTCGACATGAGATTCATCAACGCCGAGCTGAAACGCCTCGGTCGTGAACCGCTATCGCTCGAGCGCACGCTCGATACGGTGGCGATGGCGCGCCGCAAGTATCCTGGCGCCCAGGCAAGCCTGGATGCGCTTTGTCGCCGGTTCAACATCGATACCAGCGCCCGCGCGGTGCATGGGGCGTTGACCGACGCGCGCCTTCTCGCTGAAGTGTTTCTCGAGCTTGTCGGGGGACGTCAGCCGGGCCTGGCCCTGGTCCGCTCCGAGGTCGCCTCTCCGGCCCCGGTCGTTGAGGCGGGCGGTCGCGAGCGGCGGCGCCACGAGCCGACGGCCGAGGAGGCCGAGGCGCACGAGCGCTTTCTCCAGAAAATCGCCTCGCCGATCTGGCGCGCCTGACGCGCTTACGCGTTCGTGCCGCCGTCTGGTGCGGGATCCGCGGGCGCGGCGGCACTCGCGAGTTGGCCGCCGTGCTCGCGTAGCTGGTCCTGGTACATCGCGTAGAAGTCGACCGGCCCGATCATCAAGGGTGGAAACCCGCCGTCTCGCGTGCAGTCGGAGACGATGTATCGGACGAAGGGGAACAGCAGACGCGGGCATTCGACCAGCAACACCGGCTGAACGTGCTCTTGAGCAATCTGGAGCGTGAAGACGCCGGCGTAAGCGAGCTCGACGATGAAAGCCACCTGATCGTCGGCCTTGCACTCGGCGGTGACGTGCAGCGTGACCTCGAAAACGCCTTCGCGTAGCGGCTGGGCCTGAACGTCGATATTGACGCGAATCTCGGGTTGTTGCTTCTGCAAGTGGGCGAAGATGCCGGGCGCGTTCGGGGCTTCGAAGGACAGGTCCTTGATGTACTGGGCGTTGATGACGAGCGGCGGCTCGCCCGGCGACGCGGCATCCTCGGTCACGCCTGACGTTTTCTGGCCGTCGCCCCCGTCGCCCGTGGACGCGGGCGGTTCGGGCGACGGATCGTCCGGGCCTTGCGGGGCGTCTTCACCTCGTTCCGCCATGGTCTGCCTCCCGTGTGCGGTGTTGGCGTGTGGCTAGCACGGAACACGCGGGCCCACAACTCCCTCAGGCCCCGGAGTGTTCACCCCTCACCGTCGTTGCCGCGGCGCGGGCCTAGGCGGGATGCGGGTGGCGATCCACCGTCCGTCCCCTCCTGGTCGCCGTCGTGGCTTTCGACCTCGAACTCACCCTCGATGACGGTCCCGCCCCCACGGTCGCGGTCGTTCGCGAAACCGTGCGCGCGCGTCCCGTGGCGGCCGCTTGCCATCAGATGCCTCGCCAGCGCGCGGCGGAGCGCCGCGCGCAGTGCGGGCACGAACAGCAGGAGTCCGGCGAGATCGGTGACGAATCCGGGCGTGAGAAGGAGCGCACCGGCGAGCAGCAGGCAAACCCCGTCGAATACCTCCGCCATGGGAAGCCGCCCGATCTCCAGATTCGACCGCGCCCGCCCCAGCGCCGCCAATCCCTGGTGACGCAGCAGCGTCGTGCCCCCGATCGCCGTCAGGATCACGACGCCAAGCGTCGGCCAGAGCCCAAGGATGCCGCCGACCTCGATGAAGACGGCGATCTCCAGGAGCGGAATACCAATGAACGCGAGGAGGAGGAGAAAGATCATCCCAATGGCCCGGAACGGTCGCGGATCGCCCGCACCATAACCAGTGGTCGCCGCGATGATGAGCATGAAATGGTCTTGGGCCCCAACCTCGAGCGCAGGACCGGTCCGAGCGGGCCCGGTGGCAAACCAAAGTCGGCTGGACCTGGGCCACCGGACTCGCTAACCTGTTCTTCGCGGTCCGCGTTGGGGCGCGGACCTGTCCGCCGGGATGGCGGCACGCCGAGTTCGGAACATGGGCGACGGCTTTATCGACATCATTTTCTTCGCGATGATCGCGGCATTCCTTGTGCTGCGGCTTCGCAGCGTGCTCGGTCGCCGCGACGGGCATGAAAGCGGCCATCGCGATTCGTTGGCCGCTTCTTCCGGCGCCGAACGGACTTCGGACAAAATCGTGCGTCTTCCCGACCAAAGCACCGCGGCGGAGGCGGAAGAAGACACCGGTGGGACCGAGGCCGACTCCCCGCTCGCCGAGGGTTTGGCCAGGATTCGGCGGGGTGATCCCGACTTCGACGAGAACGGATTTCTCTCCGGCGCCCGCATGGCCTTCGAGATGATCCTCTCGGCGTACGCCGAGGGAAGCGATGAGGTGCTCGAGCCGCTGCTCAGCCCCGAGGTTTATGGAAACTTCGCGCACGCCATCGAGGATCGCAAGCGCGCCGGCGAAACCGTCGAGGAGACCCTCGTCGGCATCAAGGAGTGCGCGATCCTCGAGGCCTCGATGGAGGACCGCACCGCCCAAGTCACGGTCAAGTTCGTCAGCGAACAAATCAGTGTCACGCGTGACCGTGATGGCGAGGTGATCGACGGCGATCCCAGTGCAGTGATCGAGGTGACCGATTTCTGGACGTTTGCTCGCGATACCCGATCCCGCGATCTCAACTGGACGTTGGTCGAGACGCGCAGCCTCGATTAGGCGCGGCGCCGCCGTCGCGGCCATCGTGGTGGCGTTCGGCATCGGCGCCTGTGCCCGTTTTCAACCCACGCCCCCGGTTCCACCCACCGATCCCGGCTTCGCCCTCGAGCCGGTCTCGTTCGCGTCCCTTTCCGGGTGGGATCGCGACGCGCAGTCGCCGGCGCTCGCGGCGTTCGCTCGCTCGTGCTCGGTGCTCGCAGGGCGCCTTGGCGTAACGCCCATCGGCAAGATCGACACCGTGCGTGCCGATTGGCGTCAGGCCTGCGCGGCGGCCGAGCGCGTCCCGGCGGGCGACGACCTGTCGGCGCGCGCCTTCTTCGCCGAGTGGTTTACGCCCTACGCCGTCTCCGGCAACGAAGGCCGCGATGGGATCTTCACGGGTTACTACGAAGCGGAGCTCAAGGGTTCGTGGACCCGCCACGGACCGTACCGGACCCCCATCTATGCGCGTCCCGACGATCTCGTAACGCTCGATGCGAGCGAGTTGCGCAAGCGCCCGAACGGCGCGCGTGCCACCGGGCGCGTCGCCGACGGGCGCCTGGTTCCCTATCCGAGCCGCGCCGAAATCGACGGCGGCGCGCTCGCCGGTCGGGGACTCGAAATCCTCTGGGTGGACGATGCCGTGGACGCCTTCTTCCTCCACATCCAAGGCTCGGGTCGGGTGGCCATGGAAGATGGCGCGGTGGTCCGTCTCGGCTTCGCCGCGAAGAACGGCCACGCGTACACCGCCATCGGCCGCGAGCTCGTCGCCGAGGGCGCGATCGAGGCGGCCGAGGTCTCCATGCAGACCATCCGAGCGTGGCTCGCCGATTATCCCTCCCGGGCAGCGGCGATGATGGCGCGCAATGCCTCGTACATCTTTTTTCGCCGCCTCGCGGGCGAGGGTCCCGTCGGCTCCCAAGGGGTTGCGCTGACTCCGGGCCGGAGCCTTGCCGTCGACCCGAGGTTCGTTCCCTTGGGCGCGCCGGTCTGGATCGATACCGTCGATCCCGTCGCACCCGAGAAACCCCTGCGCCGGCTCGTCGTCGCCCAGGACACGGGTTCGGCCATCGTCGGTCCGGTTCGCGGCGATTTGTTCTGGGGGTTCGGCGCATGGGCGGCGATGCGCGCTGGAAGCATGAAGGCGCGCGGGCGGCTGTTCGTGCTACTGCCCCGAGACGTCGACCCGACCGCCTCGCCTTAGCCCTCCGGCGATCCGGATCACCCGATCCGGTGCTCCCCCGCGTGGCCTTGCCAAGCTGGGCGCGAGCCCTCATTCTCGGTTCATGGCGGCTTCTCGCGTTCGCGTCGGCTTGTTCGTCACCTGTCTCGTCGATCTGATGCGGCCGACGGTGGGTTTCGCCGCTATCCGGCTTCTCGAACGCGCCGGGTACCGGGTTTCGGTCCCCATGGGCCAGAGCTGTTGCGGCCAGCCGGCGTACAACTCCGGCGATCGGCGAAGCGCGTGCGCGATCGCCCGGCAGACCATCGCGGCGTTCTCCGGATTCGACCACGTGGTCGCGCCGTCCGGCTCGTGCGCGGCGATGTTGCGGCTCCACTATCCCACCTTGTTCGAGGGCGACGACGTCTGGGCGTCCCGGGCGCGCGAGCTTGCCGGGCGGACGCACGAATTGACCTCGTTTCTCACCAACGTTCGCGGGCAGACCGCGGTGGACGCGCGCTACGCCGGAACCGTCGCCTACCATGACGGTTGTTCGGGTCTGCGCGAGCTCGGTATCAGCGAGCAGCCGCGCGCGCTGCTCCGGCGCGTCGGCGGGCTGAAGATCAAGGAGACACAGCGCCCGGAAGCCTGTTGTGGGTTCGGCGGCATGTTCTGTGTGAAATACCCGCGCATCTCGGAACGGATCGTCGATGACAAACTGGACGACCTTGCCGGCAGTGGCGCCGGAACCGTGCTCGGGGGCGAGATGGGCTGCCTGCTCAACATCGCCGGGCGGATGACGCGGCGCGGCTTAGCGATTCGCGTGCGCCACGTGGCCGAGGTCCTCGCCGGCATGACCGACGGTCCCGCGATCGGCGAGCGCCCCGGATCGGGCGCCTGAGGCGCGGGCGCGTGGAGCCGAGAAGCCGGAACTTCGTCGCCGACAGCGCCCGCGCGCTGGTCGATCCCGTGCTGCGGAGCACGCTCGCGAAACTGGTCGGCGGGTTCCCGGAAGCGCGCCGAGACGCCGTCTCCCGCTTGCCCGAGTTCGATGCCCTTCGCGACGCCGCCCGCGCTATCAAGGACCACGTCCTCGACAACCTCGACGCCTACCTCGAGCGCTTCGAAGAGCGCGTGATCGCGCAAGGCGGCCATGTTCACTGGTGCCGCGACGCCGCCGAGGCGCGCGACGTCATTCTCGCGATCTGCCGCGACGCCGGCGCGCGGACCGTCACCAAGAGCAAGTCGATGATCGGCGAGGAGATCGCCATCAACGAGCACTTGGAGGCGCACGGAATCGAGCCGGTCGAAACGGACTTGGGCGAATACATCATCCAACTTCGCCGCGAGCCGCCCAGCCACATCATCGCGCCCGCCATCCACCTGACCCGCGACCAGGTGGCGCAGACCTTCCGCGAGCACCATGACGAGCTGGCGGCCGACCGTCCGCTCGAGGGCGGGGATGCGCTCCTCGACGAGGCGCGCTCGATCCTGCGCCGGCGCTTCCTTGCCGCCGACGTCGGGATTACCGGCGCCAACATGTTCGTCGCCGAGACGGGCGCGGCGGTCACCGTCACCAATGAGGGCAATGCCGAGCTCACGATGACTGTGCCTAAGGTCCACGTGGTCGTTGCCAGCATCGAGAAGGTGGTGCCGACGCTCGCGGACGCGGTCACGATTCTCAGGGTCCTCGCCCGTTCCGCCACGGGCCAGGACATCTCGGTCTACACCACGTTTGCTGCGGGCCCCAGGCGGCCCGGCGACGCGGACGGACCCGAGGCCTTCCACGTGGTGCTTCTCGACAACGGTCGCAGCGCGACGTTGGGAAGCGAGTTCCGCGACATCCTCAAGTGCATCCGTTGCGGGGCCTGCCTCAACCACTGTCCCGTCTACGGGGCGGTTGGGGGACACGCCTACGGCTGGGTGTACTCAGGCCCCATGGGTGCGGTGCTGACCCCGAGCCTGATCGGAATCGAAAACGCGCCGGATTTGCCGGAAGCGTCGTCGCTATGCGGGCGTTGCGAGGAGATCTGCCCGATGCGCATCCCCCTTCCGGCGCTTTTGCGGCGCTGGCGGGAGCGAGGCTTCGAGGCGCGGCGCGGCGCGGCGATGAGCCGCTGGGGCCTTGCCGTCTGGGCGTTTGTCGCGCGGCGACCAGCGCTTTACCGGCTCGCCACCGCCGCCGCCGCGGCGCTGTTCGGGCTTGCCAGCCAGCGAAGCGGCCGCCTTCGGCGTCTTCCGTTCGGCGGCGGCTGGACCGATGCACGTGACCTTCCCGCGCCCGAGGGGCGGACGTTCATGCGCGCTTGGCAGGCGCGGGAACACGAACCGCGCGCCCGGGCGCCATGAGTGCCGCGCGAAGCGCGATCCTCGACGGCGTGCGCGCCGCCATCGGCCACGCGGGCGTCGTCGCGCCGGCGGATGGCGGGCGTGCCCAGACCGTTCCCTCTCGCGCCCGCCCGGCGCGGCCGGTCGCGGCCTTCGCCGAGAACGCCGAACGCGCCGGCTGCACGGTCATGCGGGTCGCGGACGTGAACGCCGTGCCCGAAGCCGTGGCGGCCTATCTCGCCCGGCACCACCTGCCCGCGGCGGTGCGGTGCGCGCCCGAGCCCTTTCTCGAGACGATTCCGTGGCCTCGGCGATCGGCGCTGGCGATCGAGACCGGTCCCGTCCGCGATGGCGATCGGGTCGCCATCACCGCCGCCGCCGTCGGCGTCGCCGAGACGGGAACGCTGGTCTTGATCTCCGGTCCGGACCGCGCGGTCCTGAACGCCTTTCTTGCCGAAGCCCATATCGTGATCCTGCGTTCCGGCGACGTGGTCGGTTCTTATGAGGAGAGCTGGGCGCGGCTCGGCGGCGCCGGGGCCGACGAGGACTGGCCGCCGCGCACCGTCACCTGGATCACCGGGCCGTCGCGGACCGCCGACATCGAACAAACCCTGATGGTCGGTGTCCACGGGCCGCGCCACGTCCACGTCATCGTCGTCGGCGACGAGGAGGAGGAGGCCTAAGGGCATGGCGAAACGGCAATCCCCGGCCAGTGGCCGGCGGCGCCTGCTCAGCGGCGAGGAAGCACGCCTTTGGCACGGCGTCGTCAGCGACGTCCGCCCGCTTTCGAAAGCTACGGCCGTGGCCCCCGCGCCCGAGGCGCCCGAGGAAGCGGGATTCCCCGCGTCCCGGCCCGAGGAGCCCGCGCCCGAGGACGGTCGTAAGGCGGCCTCGGCGCGACCCGCTCCTGCGCCGCAACGCGGGCGTCCCGAGTGGCCTCAACTTTCGGCGGGCGCGGGCGCAGGCGTGGACCGGCGAACCGCGGTCCGACTCAAGCGCGGACAATTGCCCATCGAGGGGCGGATCGACCTCCATGGCCATACCCGCGACCAGGCCGAGCTGGCGCTGACGGCCTTTATTGTGGCCTCGCAGGACGCCGCTCGGCGATGCGTGCTCGTGATCACCGGCAAGGGATCGCGGGACGACGGCTCGTCCGGCGTCATCCGGGCCTCCGTCCCGCGCTGGTTCAACCAGAGCCCCAACCGCGGTCGCGTGCTCGCCTTTGTCCACGCGGCGCCACGCGACGGCGGCCGGGGCGCCTATTATGTTCTGTTGAAGAAGAAGAGAACGAGGGAATGACACCGTTCGGCGCGAGATTGCACGAGCTAAGGCGGCTCGGCGGCATCACCCAGAAGCGGATGGCGGCCGATCTCGGGGTGTCGGCCGCCTATCTGTCGGCCCTCGAGCACGGCAACCGGGGCCGGCCCGGCTCGGGGCTGGTGATGCAGATCTGCAGCTATTTCGAGCTGATCTGGGACGAGGCCGAGGAGCTGAAGCGGCTCGCGCGCCTTTCCCATCCCCGCGTGGTGGTGGATACCGCTGCCCTGGGTCCCAAGGCGACCGAGCTTGCGAACCTGCTGGCCGAAAGCATCGCCGCGCTCGACGACCAGACTATCGAGTGGATGCTCGCCGAGATTCGCGGCCAGATGGGCCGCTCGGGGGGACCGACCCATTGAGCGGTGGCGCGGGCCGGTGCGATTCAACGTGAGTGGATAACGATCTAGAGAATGAACTTCGACAGATCGGCGTCCTTGGCGAGCGCGCCGACCTTTTCTTGTACGTAGGCCGCGTCGATCCGCACGCTCTCGCCGCCGCGGTCGGTCGCCGTGAAGCTGATCTCTTCCAAGAGCTTCTCCATCACCGTATGCAGCCTGCGGGCGCCGATGTTTTCAACTCCGCGATTGATCTCGGCGGCCAGATCGGCGATCTCGCCGACGGCGTCGTCGGTGAACTCCAGCGCCAGCTCCTCCACCCCCAGGAGGGCCGTGTACTGCTTGATCAGGCTCGATTCGGGCTCGGTGAGGATGCGCACGAAATCGTCGCGGTTGAGCGCCTTCAGCTCGACGCGGATGGGAAGGCGTCCCTGAAGCTCGGGCAGCATGTCCGAGGGCTTGGCGGTGTGAAAGGCGCCGGATGCGATGAACAGAATGTGGTCGGTCTGGACCGAACCGTACTTGGTGGCGACCGTGGTGCCCTCGATCAGGGGCAACAGGTCGCGCTGCACGCCCTCGCGGCTGACGTCGGCGCCGTAGCGTTCGGCCCGCGCCGTGATCTTGTCGATCTCATCGAGGAAAACGATCCCGTTGTTCTCGCTCATCGCGATCGCTTCTTTCGTTATCCGGTCCTCGTCCAACAGCTTGTCCGCTTCCTCGGCGACCAGAAGCTCGTATGAATCGGCGACGTTCATGCGCTTTTGCTTCTTGCGCTCGCCGCCGAGCGCCTTGCCGAGCATGTCGTTCAGGTTGACCATCCCCATCTGGGCGCCGGGCATGCCGGGGATGTCGAAGGTCGGAAGGCCCCCGCCCGCATCGGCGAACTCGAGCTCCACCTCCTTGTCGTCGAGCTCGCCGGACCGCAGCATGACGCGGAACTTCTCGCGGGTGTCCTTGCTCGCGCTTTCGCCGACGAGGGCATTGAGCACCCGGTCTTCGGCATGAAGTTCCGCTTTCGCCGTCACCTGCTTGCGCAGGCGCTCGCGGGTCATTTTGATGGCCATGTCGACCAGGTCGCGGACGATCTGCTCCACGTCGCGGCCGACGTAGCCGATCTCGGTGAACTTGGTCGCCTCCACCTTCACGAACGGCGCCTGCGCCAGCCGCGCGAGGCGGCGCGCGATCTCGGTCTTGCCGACGCCGGTCGGCCCGATCATCAGGATGTTCTTGGGCAAAACCTCCTCGCGCATGACCCCGTCGAGCTGCTGGCGCCGCCAGCGGTTGCGAAGCGCGATCGCGACGGCGCGTTTGGCATCGTCCTGACCGACGATGAAGCGGTCGAGCTCCGAGACGATCTCGCGCGGGGTAAAGCTGGTCATAGTTTCTCGAGGACGACGGCGTCGTTGGTGTAGATGCAGATCTCGGCGGCGACGGTCATGGCCTTGCGCGCGATCGCTTCGGCGTCCAGGTCTTCCAGATCGATCAGGGCCCTTGCTGCGGCCAGCGCGTAATTGCCCCCCGAACCGATGCCGATTAAACCGTCATCGGGCTCGAGCACGTCGCCGGTCCCGGTGAGCACCAGCGAGACGCCGGCGTCGGCCACCGCCATCATGGCCTCCAGGCGTCTCAGGTAGCGATCGGTCCGCCAGTCCTTGGCCAGCTCGACGCACGCGCGCATGAGCTGCCCGGGATACTGCTCAAGCTTGCTCTCGAGCCGCTCGAACAGCGTGAAGGCGTCGGCGGTGGCACCCGCGAAGCCGGCGATAACGGCGCCGTCGCCGAGCCGGCGCACCTTGCGCGCCGTCGCCTTGACGACGGTCTCGCCGAGAGTCACCTGGCCGTCGCCGGCGACCACGACGTGGCCGTCCTTGCGGACCGAAAGGATGGTCGTGCCGTGCCAGACTATGGGCGGTTGCTGCGACATCTTTGGGTGCTACGGAAGTCGTGATGAAGGGCGCGATTCGGCGCGTCCGAACGGGGGCCGACTATACTGCGAGATTCGAGAATGTGAAGTCGGGCCGGGGCGATCCCCGGACTGGCGGCCGGGCGGCCTTCCTGGTACAAACGCGCGACATCGCAGGGGGCATCTTGCCACCCGCGGCCAAGGGATACGAGCGCGGCCATGCGTGAAGCGAAAGTCGAGCGAAAGACCAAGGAAACCTCGGTCGAGGCGACCGTGAACCTGGACGGTACGGGCGCGTACGACATTGCCACGGGGATCGGGTTTCTCGATCACATGCTCGAGCAGCTTTCGCGCCACAGCTTGATAGACCTTCGGGTGCGGTGCGAAGGCGATTTGCACATCGATCCCCATCATACGACCGAGGACACCGCGCTCGCCGTCGGCGAGGCGGTCTCGAAGGCGCTGTCCGACCGCGCCGGTATCCGCCGGTTCGGGACCGCGTTCTCGCCCATGGACGAGGCTTTGACGCGGGTCGCCATCGACGCCTCCAACCGGCCGTATCTGGTCTGGCGGGTCAAATTCACGCGCGCGAAGCTGGGCGAGATCGACACCGAGTTGTTCAAGGAGTGGTTCTACGCCTTCGCACAAACCGCCGGGCTGACTCTTCACGTCGAGAACCTTTACGGCGAGAACTCCCACCACATTGTCGAATCCTGTTTCAAGGGGCTTGCCCGGGCGCTCCGCGAGGCCGTCGAGGTGGACCCGCGCCGCGCCGACGAGATCCCGTCGACCAAGGGAGTTCTCGGCGGCTCCCTTTGATCGGCGCGGAGGGTTCGAGGACCATGCGCGTCTTTACGGTTCATTTGCGCCGCCACGGCCTTGATGTGGATCGCGACCTCGCGCTCGTCAAGGAGGGGTTCTGCTGGCCGGCCTTCTTGTTCTCCTTCCTTTGGGCGCTTTGGCACCGTCTGTGGATCGTGGCGATCGCCATTTTCTCGGTCGAGGCGGCGTTGAGTTGGGCACTCGCCGCCTTCGCCTCCGACCCCGTGAGCCGGGCGGCGGTCTCGCTCGGCGTGGCCGTCATCATCGGCAACCTTGCCAACGACTTGCGACGCTGGGCCCTCGCCCGGCAGGAATTCGCAGACGCCGGCGTGGTTGCCGCGGACGATCGCGATTCGGCCGAGCGCCGCTTTCTCGAATCCCGTCCCGAGCTCGCGGCCGAGCTTCGTGCGGCGATGTACGCGCCATGAACGTCGTCATCGTCGACTATGGATCGGGGAATTTGCGTTCGGCGCAGAAGGCCTTCGAGCGCGCCAACGCCGAAGCTGACCTCGGCTTCACCGTCACGGTCTCGGCCGACGCAGACGACATCCGGCGCGCGAGCCACGTGGTTCTTCCGGGCGTCGGCGCGTTCGCCGATTGCATGCGCGGGCTCGAATCCCTTTCCGGAATGCGCGAAGCGCTTGAAGACGTCGTCGTCCGCGGGCGCACGCCCTTCCTCGGCATTTGCGTCGGCATGCAGCTGATGGCGCGCGTCGGGCGCGAGCACGGCGACCACGCAGGCCTGGGGTGGATCGGCGGCGAAGTTGTGGCCTTGATGCCCGGCGACGCGACCCTCAAGGTTCCCCACATGGGCTGGAACGAACTCATCCTTTCCCCGGCCCATCCCGTGTTCAAAGGTATCGCCGAAGGGGCGCATGTCTATTTCGTGCACTCTTACGGCTTCGTTTGCGAAGACCCGGCGAACGTGATCGCAAGCGTGGACTACGGCGGCGAGATGACGGCCGCGATCGGCCGAGACAACCTCGTCGGCACCCAGTTCCACCCGGAAAAAAGTCAGGCCACGGGCCTCGCCGTTATCGCCAACTTCTTGCGCTGGCGGCCCTGAGGCGCGACCGGACCAGATGTGACGATTTCACGTATCGGAACCGGAATGATTCTCTTTCCCGCAATCGATCTGAAGGACGGACAGTGCGTGCGGCTGGTACAGGGCGACATGGACCGGGCGACCGTCTTCAACGACGATCCCGCAGCCCAAGCATGCGCCTTCGCCGAGTCCGGGTGCAAGTGGCTGCACGTGGTCGATCTGAACGGCGCCGGCACGGGCCGTCCGGTCAACGCGGGCTCCGTCGCCCGGATCCTGGAGGCCGTTTCGATCTCGGTACAATTGGGCGGCGGCATCCGCGAGCTCGCGACCATCGAGGACTGGCTGAGCGCGGGCGTGGCGCGCGTAGTGTTGGGGACCGCGGCCGCCCGCTCGCCCGAGCTCGTCAAGGCGGCCTGCCGCGCGTTCCCCGGACGAATCGCGGTCGCCCTCGACGGGCGCGACGGGCGCATCGCCGTCGAGGGCTGGGCCGAAACCTCGAGCCTCGACGAATACGAGCTCGCACGCGCGTTCGAGGACGCGGGCGTCGCCGCCGCGATCCGCACCAACATCGCCCGCGACGGCACCATGGAGGGGCCGGACATCGAGGCGACGATCGCATTGGCGCGCGCGATCTCGATTCCGGTCATCGCCTCGGGCGGCGTCGGCTCGCTCGCCGATCTCGAGGCGCTCAAACGCAAGGGCCAAGGTCTTCTCGCCGGCGTTATCGTTGGGCGCGCGATCTACGAAGGCCGCGTGGGCGTGGCCGAGGCGGTCCGGCTATTCACGGAAGCCCCGGCATGAGGGACCACGCATCGTGCTGAAGGCGCGGATCATTCCGTGTTTGGACGTGGACCGGGGCCGCGTGGTCAAGGGAGTCAACTTCGTCGATTTGGTGGATGCGGGCGATCCCGTGGAGCAGGCGCGCATCTATGACGGCCACGGCGCCGACGAGCTCTGCTTCCTCGACATCACCGCCAGCGTCGAGGCGCGGGACACCATCCTCGATGTGGTGCGCCGAACCGCCGACCAATGCTTCATGCCGCTCACCGTCGGCGGCGGCGTCAGAACGATCGATGACATCCGGGGTCTCCTTCTCGCGGGCGCCGACAAGGTCTCCATCAACACCGCCGCGGTCGAACGGCCCGAATTCGTGCGCGAGGCGGCGGAGAAGTTCGGAAGCCAGTGCATCGTCGCCGCCATCGACGCCAAAGCCGGCGGTCCCGGCCGGTTCGAGGTCTTTACCCACGGCGGTCGCCGGCCGACCGGCATCGAGGCGGTCGGATGGGCGCAGCGCCTGGCCGAATTTGGCGCCGGCGAGATCCTGCTCACCTCCATGGACCGCGACGGAACCCGAGACGGGTTCGATATCGTGCTGACGCGCGCGATCGCGGATGCGATCGGCGTCCCGGTGATCGCGTCGGGCGGCGCGGGCACCCTCGATCATCTGGTCGAGGCCGTCATCGAGGGCCATGCGAGCGCGGTGTTGGCGGCCTCGATCTTTCATTTCGGAACCTATACCATCGGCGAGGCCAAGGCCTTCATGGGGGCGGCGGGCGTCCCGGTGCGAGCCGATGGCGCGGACGAGGGACGATGACCGACCCCGTTTCCGGCGCGAGCGTGCTGGAGCGCGTCTTCGAGGTGATCCGCAGCCGCCGCGGGGGCGATGCCGAGACCTCGAATACCGCACGCCTGTTCGCCAAGGGCCGGGGAAAGATCGCCCAGAAGGTGGGCGAAGAGGCGACCGAGGCGATCGTCGCGGCGCTCGTGGAGACGCCTGAGAGGCTCGCTGCCGAGAGCGCCGATCTCCTTTACCACCTGATGGTTCTGTGGGCCGAGGTCGGGATCACGCCGGACGACGTCTGGGCCGAGCTTCGCAAGCGCGAAGGGGCGCCGTCCGGACGACAAGCGAAAGCGGACACGGAAACGGGCTGAGACGAAACGCGCGAGTGGGGTGGTGCGCATGGCCTACGATTCGAACAACATCTTCGCCAAGATCCTCAGGGGCGAGATCCCGTGCTCCAAGGTTCACGAGGACGAGTACGCGTTGGCGTTTCACGACATCAATCCGCAGGCGCCGGTCCACGTGCTCGTCATCCCCAAGGGGGCCTACGGGTCCATGGACGACTTCTCGGCGAACGCGAGCGAGGCCGAAATCGCCGGTTTCTTCCGCGCCGTCGGCGCGGTCGCGCGCGCGCTTGCGCTCACCGCGGCGGGCTATCGGATTCTCGCCAATCACGGGGCCAACGCCCGCCAGGAAGTGCCCCATTTCCACGTTCACATCTTCGGCCAAGCGGATTTGGGCCCGATGCTCGCGGGCAAGCCCGCTTAAGCATTTGTTGACTCCGCCCGGCTAGTATCAGGGCCGCGTGATCGCCGTCACATCGCGGCCGCCCCCAAAGGAATAGAATCGTACGTGGTGGACGCGCGCCCCAGGAAATGTGCGCAGTTGCTAACGAGCTGACCAAGTTCGATGTACGGAACGTGATGAGCAAATCGACCGTGAGTCCCGTTGCTCCGGGGTTCCTGAGCCAGAACGGCCAATTCGACGTCGTTATCGAGGCCGCCGGCCAGACCGTGGTGGTGCCCGGCGGGCACATGCTGCTGGTCGCGGACTTCGTGCGCCAGGGGCCCGACCTCGTTCTCGTCGGACCGGACGGCGAAACCGTGCTCGTTCGCGGCTATTTCGCAGCCCCCGAACCGCCCGTGCTCGCGACCGAAGGCGGCGCCCAAATCACCCCCGATCTCGCCCAGAAACTGGCCGGGCCGATCGCGCCGGGCGAACTCGCACAGGCCGGACCCGCCCTCGATTTGCTCCCCATCGGCCAGGTGCGCGTTGTCGCCGGCGAAGTGATCCTGACCCGGAGCGACGGCACCCAAGCGCGGGCCGAGAACGGGACACCGGTATTCCAGGGCGACGTGGTCGAGACCGAGGCCGACGCCTCGATCGGAATCGTGTTCTCCGACGACACGACGTTTTCCTTGGGCGAGAGCGGCCGCATGGTCATGGACGAGCTCGTCTACGACCCCGACACCCAGATTGGCGCGGCGGTTTTTTCCGTGGTCCAAGGCATCTTCACCTTCGTCAGTGGCCAGATCGCCAAGACCGGCGCGGATGCCATGACGATCCAGACGCCAGTCGCCAACATCGGCATCCGCGGGACCAAGGTCGCGGGCCGCGCGTCCGCCGAGGGCGAGGACAGCACCATCACCCTGCTCGCCGACGATGACGGCTCGGTCGGCGAGATCGTGGTGGCGAATGCCGCCGGCGTGCAGGTGCTGAGCGGCATCGGCCAGACGACCACGGTCACGAGCTTCTTCCAGTCGCCGCCACCGCCGACCACGATGACGGCCGATCAAATCGACCAACAGTTCGGCGCCACCTTGCAGACGCTTTCGTCTTCGCGCCCCGCCGCCGAGCGCGGCGGCGAAGGCGAAGAAGGGACCACGGACGAGGGTCCCGGCGGCGCTGAAGAGATTGGGCCCGACGCCGACGGCGAAGCGGCTGGCGAGGACTTAGACGAGGTGGCGCTCGAGGGCGAACTCGTCGAAGGAGGGCCGCCGGAAGAGGGCGATCCGCTGGCGGAAGGTGAGGAAGGCGAATTCGGCCCCGACGGCGAACTCGCGGAACTCGGCCCCGAGGATCCGGACGCGTCGCCTGAGGAACAGGCGGCGGCGGATGCGTTCGCCGACGCAATCGCGGATGGTGCCACCGTCGAGGAAGCCTTTTCGGCCGCCGCTGACGCGGCGGCCGACCAGGCGATCGCCCACGGCGCTCCGCCCGAGGAGGTCGCCGAGGCGGTCGCCGCCGCCGAGGCCGCATACCAAGCCGCGCTCGCCGCCGGCGCCAGTCCCGAACAGGCGATGGCCGCCGCCATGGCCGCGGCCGGGGGTCCGCCAGGCGGTGAGCCCGGCGATCAGGAGTTCGGCGACGCACAGCCGGGGCCCGGCGGTCCGCAATCACCTGCCGGGCCGGACGGGCAGACAGGACCGGGCGGTCCCGATGGAACCGATGATCCGCGCGCCTCGATCTTCGCTGGCGCGCTTGGCGACCTCGCCGGACAGGGTGGCGGAGGGGTCTTCTCGGCCGCGTTCGGCGTCGGCTTCGGCCCCGATCTGGGCGGCGATTTCGGTTTCGATGGCGACTTCGGGGCGTTCGAGTTCCATGGCCTCGACCCCTTCGGGTTTGGCGGCCCCGACCCGTTCGGCTTCGCCGGCTTCGACCCGTTCGGCCTCGCCGGCTTCGATCCGTTCGGGTTCGCCGGCTTCGAGGGCGAATTCAATCCGGACGACCCCTTCTTCGATGACGACCGCGAAGACGAGGCGCAGCCGTCGCAGCTCAGCGAGGCCGATAACTTCATCGCCGGCACGTCCGGCGCCGACTTCATCGTCGTGCCCAACGAGACGTCGAGCGACGCCATCGCCGGCCGCGAAGGGGACGACTACATCTACGCCGATCTGCCCCAGAACTTCGATCCCGCGGTCAACAACGTCGGCAATCCCCTGACCAGCCCGTCGTTCGGGGCGTCGGGCGGAAACGACGCGATTTCGGGGGGCTCGGGCAACGACACCATCTTCGGTGGCCCTGGCGACGACCTGGTCGACGGTGACGTCCCCGACGACGTGGGCGTTCTGGAGGATCTCAACTTCTTCCTCGGCGATTCCTCGAACCCGGGCAACGACTTCATCGACGGCGGAGCGGGTAACGACACTCTCTTCGGCGGACTCGGCGACGACACCCTGGTCGGGGGCACGGGCGCCGATAGCCTCGAAGGTGGAAACGGCGTCGATTCGATCGTCGGCGGTGACGGCAACGACGTGGTCTTGGGAGCCGAATCCAGCGCCGATTCCGACACCTTTCGCGGCGACGCGGGAATCGGTGACACCGCTGGCGCCAGCGCCTTCATCGACTCGCTTTCCTACCGCGACGACTCCTCGGGCGTGAGCGTCACGCTCGGCAGTGTCGACGGGTCCTCGTCCGGAAGCGCCATCGGTTCCGCTATCGGCACCGACACCTTGTTCGCCTTCGACAACGTGGCCGGCTCGTGGGTCGCCGATTCGCTGACCGGGAACGCGGGCGCCAACTCCCTCGACGGACGAGGCGGCAACGACACGCTGACGGGCGGCGGCGGCGCTGACACGCTGCTGGGCGATACCGGCAACGACACCCTTTTCGGCGGCCAGGGCATCGACCAGCTTAGGGGCGGCGTCGGCGCCGACGTGTTCGGCTTCCAGGGCGGCGCCGGCACGCAAGGAACCTTTGCCCGGGCCCAGTCCTTAGGCACCGATTCCATTTTCGACTTCGAAGCCGCGCTCGATTCGTTCCTGCTGTCCGACGCCGACTTCGGCCTCGGCACCTCGGGCACGTTGTCCGAGACCGCGAACAGCCTGAGCTACGTCGAGACGGCTTCGACCATTACCGGCTCGGCCGCTGACACCAACGGCGGCGGCGACGCGGTCTGCGATGTCGGCCGAGGTTTCGGCCGGCGGCGGCAGGGAGAGATCGGCGGCCTCGACCGCCGGCACGTCCACGTGCAGATCGATGCAGTCAAAAAGGGGACTCGAGATCTTGGATTGGTACTCGATCGCGCACTTGGGCACCCGCGCGCACGCCTGGGCGGGATCGGCGAGATAGCCGCAGCGGCACGGGTTCATGGCCGCCACCAGTTGGATGCGCGCCGGATAGCTCACGTGGGCGTTGGCGCGGGCCACCGTGGCGCGCCCGGTCTCGAGGGGCTGGCGCAACGCCTCCAGCGCGGCGCGCTGGAACTCGGGCAGCTCGTCGAGGAACAAGACGCCCAGGTGCGCGAGCGACACCTCGCCGGGCCGGGCGCGCGCGCCGCCGCCGACGATCGCCGGGACCGAGGCCGAATGATGGGGGTCGCGGAAGGGGCGCTGGCGCGTCAATCCGTCTTCCGAGAGCTGGCCCGCCAGGCTGTGGATCATGTTCACTTCCAGGATCTCGCGCGCGTCCATGGGCGGCATCAGCCCCGGCAGGCGCGCCGCCAGCATCGACTTGCCGGCGCCGGGCGGGCCCACCATCAGCAGGTTGTGACCGCCCGCGGCGGCGACCTCGATGGCCCGTTTCGCGGTCTCCTGGCCCTTGATATCGCGCATGTCGGGGTAGGTCTCGCCCGCTGCCACCACCTTGGCCTGCGGCGGCGTCAGCACCTGGGTTCCCTTGAAGTGGTTGACGATGGAGAGAAGGTCGGGCGCGGCCAGGATCTCGACCTCGCCGGCCCAGGCGGCCTCGGGTCCTTGCGACGCCGGGCAGATGAGGCCGCGCCGGCGCGCGCCCGCGTGCACGGCCGCCGGTAGCACCCCGGCCACGGCCGCAAGCGCGCCGTCGAGCGCGAGCTCGCCCAGCGCCGTGTATTCGCTCAACTCGTCCGCCGGCAAGACCCCCATGGCGGCCAGCAGCCCGAGGCCGATGGGAAGGTCGAAGTGGCTTCCCTCCTTGAGCAAATCGGCGGGCGCCAGGTTGACGGTGATCCGTTTCGGCGGCAAAGCCAACGCCAGCGCGCCAAGCGCCGCGCGCACGCGTTCGCGGCTTTCGGCCACCGCCTTGTCGGGAAGGCCGACGATGGTGAACGCGGGCAGGCCGTCCGACATCTGGACCTGAACGTCCACGTCGAGCACGTTTATTCCTTGAAACGCCACCGAGTTGACGCGCGCGACCATCGCCGCCCCGCCTGCTTGCAACCGCGCGCGAGTTTAAGCGCGAGGCGCGGCGAACGCCACCCGCGCCCATCGCGCCCTCTAGGCGCGCCTCACGCAGGCGTGAGTGGATCGGAGCGCATTTCTGGCTAACGTCGCGGCGATGAGACATCTCACGCACGCCATTGCGGTGATGGCCGCGTTCGCTTTCGGGCTCGCGGGCCCGGTGACGGCCGCCGACGAGGGGCCGACGGTGGTCGAGCTGTTCACCTCGCAGAGTTGTTATTCCTGTCCCCCGGCCGAGGCTTTCCTGGGCGAGCTCAGCGGGCGCGCCGACGTGGTCGCGCTCGAGTTCCACGTCGATTACTGGAACGATCTCGTATACGGCTTCGCCGGCAAGTGGAAGGACGTCTTCTCCGCGCCCGAATTCACACGCCGCCAGCAGGACTATAACCTCGCCATCAGGCGAACCGCTTCCGTCTACACCCCGCAGATGGTGGTCGACGGGCGCGCCGATGTTGCGGGCTCGCGGCGCGACGACGTTTTCGCCGCGATCGAGCACCAGCAGGCGACGGCACGCCCGCGCGTCCGCGTCACCGTCTCAGGGGCCCCTGCGGGCGGCCTGAAGGTCGCGCTCGGGGGTGACGCGCCGGCTGCTGCGCGCGTTTTGCTGGTGCGCTTCCTTGGCGCGCACGTGACTGAGGTGCGGAGCGGCGAGAACAAGGGCAAGACCCTGACCAACACCCATGTGGTCCGGGAGGTCCGCGCCATCGGCGAATGGCAGGGGCGCTCCATCACGCTCGACGTTCCGCGCGCTGCGCCCTCCCCCGGCGAGGGCTGCGCGGTGCTGGTCCAAGCGGCTCCGGCCGGGCCCATCCTCGGCGCCGCCGCCTGTCCCACCCCGGCCACCTAGAGCGTTACCCACTCACATGGAATCGCACCGGCCCCGGGGCCGGTGCCGACTAACCGACTAAACGGATAAAGCGCAAAGACGGGACGCCGTCCCTCAGACCGCGGCTTTGCTGAACAGATAGACGTAGCTCGCGCGCCCCGGGCGGAAGCTTTCGAAAGTCGCGCTGGCGGCCGAGACGATCTCGTAAAACGCCGCTCCGTACGCCGTTCGCCCGAGGCGCCGGTAAGCGCGGTTGGGCACCATCACGCGGCGGGCCGCGCTTTCGAAACCGAGGCCCGGCACCTGCTTGGCGAGCGCGGCGAGGCTGTCGGCGAGGCCGGCGCGCCCGATGATCTGCACCGCCGCCACGGACCCCCCCGGCATGAGCTTGGTAGCGAACTCCGCGAGGAAGCGCGCGTGCAAGCCCGCGTCCGCCGACCGGGTGAAGGGATAGAACTCGCGCGCGTGGATCAACGAGAAGGCGCCGTCGGCGAAGGTTCCGAGGTCATCGGGCGAGCCGGCGCGGAACGCGCAGTCGGCGTAACGCCGGCGCGCCACCCGGATCGCGGACGCGGAAAGATCGATTCCTTGGCAGTCCGTCCCGGACCCGCACGCCGTGCGGATCGCGTTGGTGACGGTTCCGATGCCGCAGCCCACGTCGAGGATCGGACCGGCCATAGACGCACCCTGGCGGCGAAGGAGGTCGACGAGATTGCGGGCGTAGACCAGGGCGTAGGCGTCGTCGACGATCCCGTGGGCGCCGATGGTCTTTTCGTCGGTCCCCTTCTCGAAGGCCTCGTAGGCGCCGAACACGCCTTCGCCCGTGGCGGCCTGCTCCGCCATCCTCTCCGGCGTCGCCCACTCGCCGCGCCCCGACATCACTCGCGCTCGGCCATGACGCCGTGCATGTCGGCGTGGCGCGCCTCGATGGCGTCCCAGATCGGCTTCTCGAGGTTGACGTCATCGAAGCGGTTGATCTCTTGGATTCCGGTCGGCGAGGTGACGTTGATCTCGGTCATGTAACCGCCGATCACGTCGATGCCGACGAAGACGAGCCCGCGCTGGCGCAGCGTCGGGCCGATGGCCGCGCAGATTTCCTCGTCGCGCTTGTCGAGGGCCGACTTCTCGGCCCGGGCGCCGACGTGCATGTTGGCGCGGGCCTCGCCCGGCGGCGGCACCCGGTTGATGGCGCCCGCGGCTTCGCCTTCGATCAGGATGATCCGCTTGTCGCCCTCGCGCACCGCCGGCAGATACGCCTGGACGATGATGGGCTCGCGGAAAAGCCGGGTGAACATCTCGAGAAGCGCGTTCAGGTTCTCGTCGCCGGGCGTGATGTGGAAGACCCCGGCGCCGCCGTTACCGAACAGGGGTTTGATGATGATGTCGCGATGTTCCTTGCGGAACTCGTGGATCCGGTCTTTGTCGGCGGTGATCAACGTTGGCGGCATGAGCTCTGGAAAACGGGTCACGAACAGCTTCTCGGGCGCGTTGCGGACCGAGGCCGGATCGTTAACCACGAGAGTTTCCGGATGGATGTTTTCAAGGATGTGGGTCGCGGTGATGTAGGCCATGTCGAAGGGCGGGTCCTGGCGCATCAGGACCACGTCGACGATGGCGAGATCGAGTATCTCGGGCGCGCCCAAGGTGAAGTGATCGCCCTTGCGGCGGCGCACCTCGAGAGGGCGCGCGCACGCGCGCACGCGCCCGGCGGCGAACGAGAGCTCCTGTGGCAGATAGTGATAGAGGCCGTGGCCCCGCGCTTGCGCCTCTAAGGCAAGGACGAACGTGCTGTCGGCGTCGATGTCGACGTTCTCGATGGGATCCATTTGGATCGCGACAGCGAGGCTCATGGGTGTCTCCCCGGTGGAACGCCGGTGCCGATGCGGCCTCGGCGTTAGCGCTCGGATTCTATCCGAGCCGGCCGCGCAGCTCTTGCAACAGGATCGAGGTGCGTTGGTTGCCTGCGTCGCCGGCCCCGAGCCGCAGGGATTCCTCGAGCGCCGCCACCGCCGCCCTGACATCACCCAGTTTGGCGCTGATCAGCCCGGACTCGCGCCAAAGCGCGGCGGTCGCGGGCGCGAAAAGCACCATGGTCTCGATCACCTCGCGCGCGTCCTCGAGCTTTCCTTCGCGCAGGTACGCATCCTTGATCCCGCTTTCGAGTCGGACAAGGATCTCGCGGTTTCCCAGCGTCGCGGCGTGCCACCATCGCCGCTCGGCGTCTCGTCCGCGTTCCGCCACCAACATCGTGCGAAGCTCGAGGGCGTGCACGCGGCGCCCGCGGTCGAAAGGATCGAGGATCTCGCGCCGTCCCTCGTTTTCCAGTCGGACCAGCATCCGCACCGGGAAGTCGACCGCGCCGCACGCCCACCCGAGAAGCCGGCACACCTCGAGGTAGATGATGCCGAGGCCGACCGCCGAACCGCGGCGGTGGTCGATGACACTCAACAGGTTCGCGCGGTCCACGGGCCCGTCCTGGCGGTCGTCGGCGCCGCGATATCCATAGCGGCCGGCCACCACCTGCCCCAACGCTTCGGCACGGATGTGAATGCGCGCGCCGTCTTCGGTCTCGCCCGCGTAGGCGTCCACGTCGCGGGCGACCCGCTCGAGGTGACGCCGGTAGGGCTCGATCGCCGCCCGCGGCCGGAACCGCCGGCCGAGCGCGAAGGCCGTCTCGGCGAGGTCAATGTCCGCGTCGGCGGCCGCACCGAGCCGTGAGAGCCGCAGGCGAGTCCGCTCGTCGGGCCTCATGATTTGGTCTTGACGCGAACGTGGTCGACGACGCGGCGGACGTAGGCAAGCGCGCGCGCTTGGGCAATCACCCGGTCCAGCTCGGCCTGGTCGCGCGCTATGCCGATCAGGTAGACGACGCCGTTCACCGTCTCGACCTCGTAGTTCACCGCATGCACGTCCTGGTCGAACGTCAGCTTCGCAACTAGTTGGGTCGTGATCCACGTATCGCGGGCCAGCGCCTCGGCGCCGCCGCTCTCGGCGACCTCGATCTCGTTGATCACGTCGACAACCTCTTCCGCCTTCCACGCCAGCCTCACCGCGTCGGCGCGCGTCCGTTCTTCGCGGACGACGCCGGTCAGCAGCACTCGTCCCTCATAGACGTCGAGACCGACCCGCGCGCCGAGGGTATGTTCGTGCTGGAACCACAACTCGAGCACCCTGGCCTTGATCTTGAGGTCGCGGGCGAAGCCATCGATGCCGCGCTCCTGATAGGCCGCCGCGCCCACCACCGCGCCCGCGCCGGCGACGGTCCCGGCGCAGCCCGAAAGCCCAAGCGCAAGCGCGAGCACGACGAAAGCACCGGCCCACGTGGACCGGCGGTGCGCGCATCGCAGATACGATCGAACCAAACGCAGAGGAAGAAGGCGCCGTGGGACCATGGCCGACATTCTAGTTGCCGCGCGGCGGCGCCGAAAGACCTTGATGGTGGGTCTCCGCTCGGCCCACGCCGTCGCGGCCTTTCAGGTTCGGTCGCCGGGCCGCCACGCGTCTTGCAGGTGGACCGGCGGCCCCCACGGCCGGACGAGAATTACGTCGAAGCGGACGCGCATGCCGGCCGCGGCCGGGTGCGCCGCCAGGAACGCCTCGGCGGCGCGAACGATCCGGACGCGTTGCCGGGCCCCCAGCGCCTCGGCGGCCGCGGCGAGGTTCCGGCGCGCCTTGACCTCGACGATGGCGAGCGTCCCCCGTCTTGTGGCGACGAGGTCGATCTCGCCCACCGGAGTGCGATACCCGCGGGCGAGGATGCGGTAGCCTTTGAGGCGCAGGAGCCACGCGCAAACGCCCTCGGCGACGCGGCCGAAAGTCCGCGCGCGGCGGCGGAAGCGGGCCGCGGAGCGTCGGGGCGTGCGTGTCATCGCCTGCGGGTCCGGTCGATCTCGAGTGCGCGGGCATACACCTCTGCCCTTCGCCGGCCCGTGGCCGATGCCACGCGGGCGACCGCGTCGCGCACCGACGCGTGCCCGAGTTCCGCCTCGAGAAGCACGTCCACGTCCGCGTCCGCCATCCTTTCCGCGTCCTCGGCCGGGCCGACCACCACCACGACCTCGCCCTTGGGCGGCCCGCTGTCGTGGTAGTGCCGGGCGAGTGTATCGAGGGTGCCGCGTCGCACCTCTTCGAACGCCTTGGTCAGCTCCCGCGCCACGGCTGCCGGCCGCGCGCCCAGCACCACGTGCATGTCGGCGAGCGTCGCCGCCAGGCGCCGCGTCGATTCCATGACGATCAGACTGGCGGATACGTCCCTCAACGCGGCCAGCGCTGTGCGCCTCGCCGGCGAGCGGGTAGGGAGGAATCCAACGGACAGGAACCGGTCCGTGGGCAGTCCCGAGACCACGAGGGCGGCGAGCGGCGCCGACGGGCCGGGGAGCGTCGTGACCGGGACGCGCGCCTCGATACAGGCGCGGACCAGCTTGTAGCCGGGGTCCGAGACCAAGGGCGTGCCCGCGTCCGAGACCAGCGCCACCGTATCGCCATTTTTCAGTCGCTTCATGAGCGCCGGACGGACGCGTTCGGCATTGTGGTCGTGGTAGGTCGTGAGCGGCGTCGCGATACGGTGAAGGCTGAGAAGCCTTCGGGTCACGCGGGTATCTTCGCAGGCGATGACGGCCGCCCCTTCGAGGACGGCAAGCGCCCGCAAGGTGATATCGCTCGCGTTTCCGATCGGCGTGGCGACAACGTAGAGGCCCGCCTCCAGCTCATCGGCCGCACCCGGCCGGGAGATCCGTTTACGCTGAGGCGCGCGGCGGTTACCTTCGGGTGCGTCGCCCGAGCGCCGAGAGGTATAAGACCGTGACCCACCGGATTCCAAGTTTTGGTCTTTTCTCGCCACGCGCGATCGCCCCCGTGCTTTTGTTCGCCTTGGTTCTCGCCGCCTGTGAGTCTCCAACAGTGGCTTCGCTGTTGCAAGGCGTCCGCGGGACACCGCGCCCGGCGCAGCCGCCCGCCGCCGTGTCCGAGCCGGCCAAGCCCCCGATCGCACCGACCGCACAACCAGCCGCGCTACCGCCCGACGAAGCGGCCGTTCCGGCGCTCGCGCCGCCGGGCTCGGCGCCGGTCGCGCGCGAGGCCGTCGTCTCGGTCGCGCCGCCGGTCTCCCCTGCGGGGCCGTCGTTGGGACCGGTGCTCTGGATGCCGCCACAGGCACGGACGCCGGCGTCCGAACCCTTCGCGGGCAAACCGCCGCCACCCTTGTACGCTTCGTCGACCACGCGGGTCGCACTATTGTTACCGCTTTCGGGCGCGAACGGAGCGCTCGGCCAGGACATGCTGAAAGCGGCCCAACTCGCGATGTTCGACTTCGCGAACGACCGCTTCGAGCTTCTCGTCCACGATACCCTCGGAACACCGGAAGGCGCAGCGGACGCCGCCTCGTTGGCCATCGCCGATCGGGCGGCCTTGATCCTGGGGCCGCTGCTGGGGAAATCGGTCGTCGCCGCGGCCCCGGCCGCCCGCGCGGCCGCCGTCAGGATGCTCGCCTTTTCGAGCGATCGCTCGGTTACGGGCGACGGTATTTACGCCATGGGATTCTTTCCCGAGGCCGACGTGGAACGCGTGGTCGCCTACGCGCGCTCGCGCGGGCTCCGACGGTTTGCGGCCATCGCGCCCGACAACGAATTCGGCATCACGGTGGTCGAGGCGCTGAAACGCACCATCCAGAGCGAGGGCGGCGTCGTGTCGAGAATCGAGTACTACGATCCCTTCGCCGAAAACTTCAACGCTCCCATCAAACGGCTCGCCCAGTTCGAAGCGCGAAAGCAGGCGCTCGCCGCCCAGCGCACACAGCTCAAAGGCCGCGATGACGAAGTCGCCCGGCGCGCTCTTGGGCGCCTTCAGAGCCTTCAGACGATCGGCGATCTCCCCTTCGACGCGCTGATGGTCGCCGACGGCGGCGAACGGCTACAAGCGGTGGCGGCGCTGTTGCCGTTTTACGATATCGATCCGGGCAAGATCCGCATTCTCGGCACGGGACAATGGGATGAGCCCGGCATCGGCGCCGAACCGGCGCTTGTCGGCAGCTGGTTCGCGGCTCCGCCTCCCGTGGCCCGGGCCGAGTTCGAACGAAGGTTTGAAGACGTCTTCGGCGCCAAGCCGCGGCGGCTGGCCACACTCGCGTACGATGCTGCCGCATTGGCGGTCGTGCTTGCGGGTGCCGAAGGAGGCCCCGATTATTCGGAGGCCACGTTGGGCGCGCCCAGCGGTTTCGCCGGACGCGACGGGGTCTTCCGTTTCCGGTCCGACGGTACCGCCGAGCGCGGTCTCGCGGTTCTCGAAGTTCAACCCCAAGGCGCCAAGGTGATCGGCGAAGCGCCTCGGTCCTTCTAGATCGTCTTCCTCTCAGGTGGAATCGCACCGGCCCGCGCCCCGGCCCGGCTGTCCACGAAATGGTATGCTTGGAGCGGTGGTGCGGGGGTGCGGTCTGGGGCCGAATAAACGGGCAATGCGCGAAACGCGCATGAGATGAGCTTGCGAATCGCTCAAACGAGCAAGGTGCGGATCGCGGCGTCCAGGCGCCGCCGCCCACGCGCGGTGGCCCGCACCCCGCGGGCGTCGACGACCAGAAACCCCTCTTCGGCCAAACGTTCGAGGCGCATGCGGTCGATGGCTTCTTCGATTTCAAGGCCGCTCGATGCTCGAAACGTCGCGCGATCAAGGCCGTCCGTCAGTCGAAGGCCCATCATCACCAATTCGTCGCGCCGTTCTTCTGGCCCGAGCGCGGTCCCTTTGGCGGTGCCGTGGCCGTTCGCCTCGACCGCGGCGAGCCAGGCATCCGGGCTCGCGATCTGGCGGGTGGCGATCGTGCCACGAGGGCCCGTTAGCCGCCCGTGGGCGCCGGGGCCGCAGCCCACGTAGTCCCCGCCGGTCCAGTAGAGGAGGTTGTGTCGGCACTCCTCGCCAGGCCGGGCGTGATTGGAGATCTCGTAAGCGGGCATCCCGGCGGCGGTGAGCGCGCGCTGGCTCAGCTCGAAAAGCGCGACCGAGCTCGATTCATCGGCCCCCAGGACGCGCGCCTTCGCGAACGGCGTTCCCGGCTCGATGGTGAGCTGATAGAGCGAGACGTGCCCCTTGGCGTAAGCGAGCGCCAGGTCGAGCTCGCGCCGCCATGTATCCGGGGTCTCTCCTGGGAGGGCGTAGATCAGGTCGAATGAAAGCCGGGGAAATATCCCGCCCGCCTCTTCGAGCGCCCGAACCGCCTGGGCGGACGTGTGCCGGCGACCCAGGAACTGCAATCGCGAGTTGTCGAACGACTGGACGCCGAGAGAAAGGCGGCTTACCCCGGCCGCGAAAAAGCCGCGAAAACGCGCCGTCTCGTAACTTGACGGGTTGGCCTCGAGAGTGACCTCGAGATCGTCCGCGACGGGCCAATGCTGGCGGACGGCGGCGATCAGTGCGGCGATCGATTGAGGCTCCATCAGCGACGGCGTTCCGCCGCCGAAGAAGAGGCTGCCAACCTCGCGACCGTTCGTTTCGGATGCGAAATGGGCGAGTTCGGCGAGAAGCGCGGCGCGCCAGCGCGCATCATCGACGAACCCGACCGCGTGGCTGTTGAAGTCGCAGTAGGGACATTTGGATTCGCAGAACGGCCAGTGGATGTAGATGCCGAACCGCGCCTCGGTCATGGCCGCGGGCCATCGTCGGGCGCCTGCCGGTCGGCAAAGCACGCGGCGACCAGACGCCGGAAGGCATCCGCGCGGTGGCTGATCCGGTGCTTCTCATCCGGCGCCATCTCGCCGAAGGTTCGCTTCCGCCCACGGGGGACGAAAATGGGGTCGTATCCGAAGCCGCGCGTCCCCCGCGGCGGCCAGACCAGATGGCCTTGGACCGCGCCCTCGAACACCTCGTGGTGGCCGTCGGGCCAGCACAGCGCGAGCGCGCAAACGAACCGCGCGCGCCGGTCGGCGGTCTCGCCCAAGGCGTCGCGGAGCCTGCGCATGGCCGCCCGGAAATCCCGTGTCCGCCCCGCCCAACGTGCCGAATGGATCCCGGGCCGGCACGAGAGCGCCAGAACTTCGAGCCCCGAATCGTCGGCGAGCGCGGGTTGGCCGGACGCGCGCGCCGCCGCCAGTGCCTTGATGATCGCGTTGGCGGCGAAGCTCACGCCGGTTTCGGCCGGTTCGGAGAGCCCCAGTTCGCCCGCGCCCCGCGCTTCGACACCGAAATCCGAGAGTAATGCCGCGATCTCTTCCACTTTGCCGGGGTTGTGGCTCGCGACCACGACCACGTTGCCCGAAAAGTGGCGTGACGCCTTCGCCCGCCCCGGCGTCATTCGATCCCAAGCGCCCCCTTTTGAAAGGCCACCAGTTCGCCGATCCCCTTCTTGGCGAGGCCGAGAAGCTCGAGGAATTGCGTTTCCGTGAATGGCCGCTCTTCGGCAGTGCCCTGCACCTCGACGATTCCGCCCGAGCCGGTCAGCACGAAGTTGGTGTCGGATTCGGCGGTGCTGTCCTCTTCGTAGTCGAGATCGAGGAGCGGCGCTCCGCGAACGACCCCGCAACTGACCGCCGCCACCGGGTCGATCAGGGGGACCGCTTCGAGTATGCCGAGCGACACCAGTCTTTCGAACGCCACGTGGACCGCGACGAACGCTCCCGTGATCGCGGCCGTGCGGGTGCCGCCGTCCGCCTGAAGGACGTCGCAGTCCACCCGGATCTGCATCTCGCCCATGACCTCGAGGTCGGTGACCGCGCGCAAGCTGCGGCCGATCAGCCGCTGGATCTCCTGGGTGCGCCCCGATTGCCGGCCCCGTGCGGCCTCGCGCTCGGTGCGCGTGTTCGTCGCACGCGGCAGCATTCCGTATTCGGCCGTGATCCAGCCGCGCCCCGTACCACGCATCCAAGCTGGCACCCGTTGCTCGACGGTTGCCATGCAGGCGACGTGGGTATCGCCGAAATGGACCCGGCAAGAGCCTTCGGCGTACTTGTTGAAGCCGGTCTCGAGGGCGATCGGACGAAGCTCGTCCGGGCGGCGGCCATGGGGTCTCATGGGCGTTTTCAGATTTCCGTGTTTGGGCCGAAGCGTGGCCGCGAGGCTAGCGCTCGCCGGAAACGGCGTAAACCCTCTTGGCGACCGGCGGGCCGAGGTTCGTTGACGTGGCGCAGGGTGATTACTAGATTCCTCGCGGCACGACGGATACGGCGAGGCCATGATCCTGGAACTGAACGAGCGTTCGCGGCAAGTGTTCCGCGAAATCGTGGACACTTACCTGGAGACGGGCGAGCCCATCGGTTCGCGGACGTTGTCCCGGCGCGTGGACCTCGGGCTTTCGCCTGCCACGATTCGCAACGTGATGGCCGATCTCGAGGATCTGGGCCTTCTCTTCGCCCCCCACACGTCGGCGGGAAGGTTGCCGACCGATGCGGGCCTCAGGCTGTTCGTCGACGGTCTGCTCGAGGTGGGGAACCTGGGCGAAGAGGAACGCAAGAACCTCGAAGGCCGCTGCGCGAGCCTGGGTAAGAGTCTCGAGGGGCTTCTCGAGGAGGCGACGAGCGCTCTCTCGGGGCTTTGCCATTGCGCCGGCCTGGTGGTCGCGCCGAAATCCGAAAGCCCGCTCCGCCACATCGAGTTCGTGAACCTGAGCCCGGGGCGCACCCTCGTGGTCATGGTGACGGAAAACGGAGTCGTCGAAAACCGGGTCATCCAGTCGCCGCCGTCGATGCCGCCCTCGGTTCTGGTGGAAGCCAGCAACTATTTGAGCGCGCGTCTTTTGGGGCGGACCCTGACCGAGGCGCGCGAGGTGATAAGCGCGGAGCTCGACGCACATCAGGCCCAACTCGACGAGCTGACCGCGAAGGTGGTCCAGGCCGGGCTCGCCACCTGGTCGGGCGCCGAGCGCGACGGCTCGCTCATCGTTCGCGGTCAGGCGACCCTTCTCGAGGACGTGACCGCGCTCGCCGACCTCGAACGCATTCGCTCGCTTTTCACGGCGCTCGAGACCAAGGAAACCATGGTTCGGCTGCTCTCGCTTGCCGAGGACGCGGACGGAATCCAGATCTTCATCGGCTCGGACAATCAGCTCTTTAACATCACGGGGTGCTCGATGATCGTCGCGCCCTACCAGAACACCAGCGAGAAGATCATCGGCGCCATCGGCGTCATCGGGCCGACGCGCATGAACTACGGGCGTATTATCCCGATGGTGGATTACACGGCGAAAATGATCGGGCGCCTGATCGGCTAGGGAGCAATATTCACGCCATGACGGAAAGAGACGAAGAGGCGCGCGAGGAGAAATCTTCCGGCGCGGAGATCGCCGACGAGGCCGGCGCGGCCGCGCCCGGCGAGGCGGAGGAGCGGGTTCGCGACGAAGCGCCGGCTAAGGAGGACGAGATGCCGGCCGAAGAGGCCGCCGCGGCGGAAGACGGTACGAAAGGTGAGGAGCCGGCGGACGGTGCGGCCGTGCTCGGAGCCGAGGTGGTGGACCTCAAGGACAAGCTGTTGCGGGCTTTGGCGGAGATCGAGAACGTGCGCCGCCGCGCCGAGCGCGACCGCCGGGACGCCGCCCGGTACGCGATCGCCGGATTCGCGCGCGAAATGCTGACCGTCGCCGACAACCTGAGTCGCGCCCTCGAAAGCGTTTCCGAGGACGACCGATCGCAGAACGAAGCCCTTGATACCGTGGTCTCAGGCGTCGAGATGACCGAACGCGGGATGATGAGCGCCTTCGAACGCGAGGGGATCCAGCCCATCGAAGCGCTCGGTCACAAGTTCGACCACAACGTTCACGAAGCCATGTTCGAGCTTGAGGATATCTCGAAACCGCCCGGGACCGTGGTTCACGTTCTGGAGAAAGGGTTCATGCTGAACGACCGCCTCTTGCGCCCGTCGAAGGTGGGAGTCGCCAAGGGAGGAGAAGCGCCGCCGTCGCCCGCGCCGGCGGAGGAAGAGGCGCTGCCCCAACCCGCCAACGAGTCGGGCGCCGAGTCCACCCCGAAGGGCCCTGCGAAAGCGTATGAAAAACAGGTCGACGCCCGGGGCAAGAAGAAGTCCTCGGGCTCTCAGGTGGACGAAAAACTCTAGATCGTTATCCGCTTAAGTGGACCCGCACCAGCCCGCGTCGGCGCTGCGGGCGTGCCGCCTTTCCGGACATCCGGGGCGATCAGGAACTCACCCGCCGGATCGTGCGTGCAGGCGCGGCGGACGGCGAGTTCCGGCCGGCGGACGGCGTAGCAGTAGGCGCATCCCTGCGGGCAGCTGTCGTAGGCCCCGATGTCCTTCGATTCCCAGCACGCGCAGGTGCCGCGATGTGCGTGTTCGCGGACGCGCAACGGCCGTCCCGCCACTTCGCCGAGGCGGGCCGCGTCGATGCAACGCGATTGCGCGATTCCGGCGCCGGTCAGCTCGGGCTGGCCGCAGACCGTGAGCGCGATCGCGTGTTCGTCGGCTATCGCGGCGAGGTCCTGGATCAGCGCGCGCTTCTCCTCGGTCGGGGGATCGCGCCATTCGAAACCCGATTCTTGCGCCGCCCGGCCAAGGTTGGCTGCGGTCTTGCGGTAGAGATGAACGAAGGAGACCACGACCTCGTCCACAGAGCCGGCGAGCGCGCGCGCGAGCGCGGCGAATCGGTCGCGGTGCTGGGCTGCCGGTGTCAGCGAGGTGACCACGATGGGGTCGTAACGCCACACGGCGGCACGGGCTCCGAACGCCCGCGCAAGCCGGCGAAGCGCGCTCACGGCCGCGGCGGGATCGACGGTCGAGCGCTTGAGCGCGCGCGGGTATCCGGTGATCGTCATCTGGACGACGAACGGGTGGCCGCGCGACGAGATCTCCGCGAGGGCGGCGGTGAAGGGGCGCAGGTTCCGGGTCCAGAAGACGAACCCGTCGACGGCGTCCGGCCGCAACGAGACGGCGAACGGCGGGCCGCCGTATGGATTGACGACGTGGCAGAACCCGGCGTCGAGGCGATTCATGAACCACGTCCCGTAGAGGGCCGGGATGTCCGTCTTGTAGCTCGCGGATATGATCAACCCATCGACCAATTGACAAGGCCGGTTGCCAACGGCCACCGGCGGCGTTTCGGATATCGGCCCGCGCGCGGCGCGGCGTGTAATCTGCTGGCGCCGGTTGCGCCCCGTGCCATACGATCCTATATAACGCCGCGCGAGGCGCCCATTCGTTTGTAGTTTGAATTGAGGGAGTTGCGGAGGCGATTCTTGTGGGTCGCCGGAACTCGCCGCGAAAGAGGGAAGTCTTAGATGAGCAAGGTGATCGGCATCGATCTTGGCACCACCAATTCCTGCGTCGCCCTGATGGACGGCAAGGACGCCAAGGTGATCGAGAACGCCGAGGGCATGCGGACGACCCCGTCCATGGTCGCGTTCACGGAGTCCGAAGAGCGTCTCGTGGGCCAGCCGGCCAAACGTCAAGGGGTGACGAACCCGGAAAACACGCTTTTTGCCATCAAGCGGCTTATCGGCCGGCGTTTCGAAGACCCCATGACCAAAAAGGACATGGGGCTCGTACCTTACGAAATCGTCAATGCCAAGAACGGCGACGCCTGGGTCAAGGCCGGCGGCAAGAATTACAGCCCGAGCCAGGTGAGCGCGTTCATCCTTCAGAAGATGAGGGAGACGGCTGAAAGCTATCTGGGCGAGACGGTCGAGCAGGCGGTCATTACCGTTCCCGCCTATTTCAACGATTCCCAGCGTCAGGCGACCAAGGATGCGGGCAAGATCGCGGGTCTGGACGTTCTCAGAATCATTAACGAACCGACCGCCGCGGCGCTCGCCTATGGATTGGAGAGGAAGGGAGCCGGCACCATCGCCGTCTACGACTTGGGCGGTGGAACGTTCGATGTCTCGATCCTCGAGATCGGCGAGGGCGTCTTCGAGGTGAAGTCCACCAACGGTGACACTTTCCTCGGCGGCGAGGACTTCGACAAGCGGATCCTCGATTACCTCGCCGACGAGTTCAAGAAGGAGAGCGGGATCGATTTGCGCAGCGACCGGCTCGCCCTGCAGCGCCTCAAGGAGGCCGCCGAGAAGGCGAAAGTCGAGCTTTCCAGCATCATGCAGACTGAGATCAACCTGCCCTTCATCACCGCCGATGCAAGCGGGCCGAAGCACCTCAACATCAAGCTGACGCGGTCGAAGCTGGAGGCCCTGGTCGAAGATCTGATCGTGAAGACCATCCAACCGTGCAAGGCGGCGCTCAAGGACGCGGGACTGTCGGCGGGCGAGATAGACGAGGTGATTCTCGTCGGCGGCATGACGCGGATGCCCAAGATCGCCGATGCGGTCAAGGAGTTCTTCGGCCGCGAGCCCCACAAGGGCGTCAATCCCGACGAGGTCGTCGCCATCGGCGCCGCCATTCAAGGCGGCGTGCTGAAGGGCGACGTCAAGGACGTGTTGCTCCTCGACGTGACGCCGCTTTCGCTGGGCATCGAGACGCTCGGAGGCGTGTTTACGCGTCTGATCGATCGCAACACGACGATCCCGACGCGCAAAGGTCAGATCTTCTCGACGGCCGAGGATCATCAGAGCGCGGTCACCATTCGGGTGTTCCAGGGCGAACGCGAAATGGCGGCCGACAACAAGCTCCTCGGCCAGTTCGACTTGGTGGGGATTCCGCCCTCACCGCGCGGCGTGCCCCAGATCGAGGTGACCTTCGACATCGACGCCAACGGAATCGTCAACGTGTCGGCCAAGGACAAGGCGACCGGCAAGGAACAGCAGGTCCGAATCCAGGCTTCCGGCGGGCTTGTGGACGCCGACATCGAACGGATGGTGAAGGAGGCCGAGGACCACGCCGACGAGGACCAACGCCGGCGCCAACTCGTAGAGGCGCAAAACCAGGCCGACTCCATCATCCACGCGACCGAAAAAAACCTGAGCGAATACGGCGACAAGGTCGCGGACGCGGACAAGTCTGCGATCGAGGACGCCATCGCCGCGCTCAAGGAAGTCACGGCCGGCGAGGACGCCGACGCCATCACGTCGAAGACCGAAGCCCTCGTCCAGGCCTCGATGAAGCTGGGCGAAGCGATCTACAAGGCCAGCCAGGAAGAGGCCGCCTCCAGCGCGCCCGAGGCGACGGTGGCGCCGGACGACGAGGAATCGACTACGACGGACGATCCGACCGTCGTCGACGCCGAGTTCGAAGAGGTTGATCCCGAAGAGGATCAAACCGACAAGGACAAGAAGGCAAGCTGATCCGCGGCACAACCGCGCCTCGGGTATCCAAATGACGGCCGCCCCGGAACGCTGCGTCCGGGACGAGCGGCTTTCCTTTTTTTGAGCACCGCTTGATGGCGAAGGAAGACTATTACGGCCTTCTCGAAGTCTCGCGGGACACCAGCGCCGGCGAGATCAAGAAGTCGTACCGCAAACTCGCCATGAAGTTCCACCCCGATCGCAATCCGGGCGATGCGGCGTCGGAAAGAAAATTCAAGGAAATCAACGAAGCGTACGAGGTCCTCGGGGACGAGCAGAAACGGGCCGCCTATGACCGGTTCGGCCACGCTGCCTTCGAACAGGGCGCGGCCGGCCCCGGCGGCGCGGGGTTCGACACCGGCTTCGCATCGGGCTTCGCCGATATCTTCGACGAGATGTTCGGCGACTTCGTCAATCGCGGCGGCGGACGTCGAGGGAGCGGCGGTCGGGCCCAGGGCGCCGATCTTCGCTACAACATGGAGGTCACCCTCGAGGAGGCGTTCCGCGGCAAGAAGGCGACGATCCGGATTCCGACATCCGTGCTGTGCGAAACCTGCACCGGGACCGGCGCCGTGCCGGGCTCGGGTCCCGCGACCTGCGCGACCTGCCGCGGTCACGGCCGGGTCCGCTCACAATCGGGCTTCTTCACGGTGGAGCGCGCCTGTCCGGCCTGCGGCGGCGCCGGTCAGGTCATCCGAGATCCCTGCAAGAGTTGCGGCGGCGCGGGCCGGGTGCACAGGGAGAAGTCGCTCTCGGTCAACATCCCGCCCGGCGTCGAGGAGGGAACCCGCATTCGCCTCGCCGGCGAGGGCGAGGCCGGATTGCGGGGCGCCCCGCCGGGGGACCTCTACATCTTTCTGGTCGTCGCGCCCCATCGCATGTTCGTTCGCGACGGCGCCAACATCCATTGCCGGGTGCCGATCCCGTTCACCATCGCGACCCTCGGCGGCGCCGTCGACGTGCCCACCGTGAACGGCGAAAGGGCCCGGATCACGATTCCGGCGGGAACCCAGAACGGCCATCAGTTCCGGCTGCGGGGCAAGGGGGTTCCGGTGCTGCGGTCCAGCTCCACCGGCGACATGTTCGTCGAGGCGGCGATCGAAACACCGGTAAACCTCACGAAGAGGCAGAAGGAGCTATTGCGCGAGTTCGAGAAGGAAGGCAAGAGCGAGCGCTACAGTCCCCAGTCGCACGGCTTTTTGACCAAGGTGAAGGAGCTGTGGGAAGACTTGAAGGAATAAGCGTGCCCGCGATACGGTGGGGCGCTTGGATCCCGCTATCCCGGGGGGCGAGATGAAGATCGGTATCTTCGGCTGTGGCGGAGTGGTCGGCCGGCTGCTCGTCCGCGAGGTGGTCGCGACCGAAGGCTGCGAGCTATCCGGCGGAACGGGCCGCCCCGGCGGCGCGCTCATAGGCGTGGACGTGGGCGAGCAAGCGGGATTGGAGCCGGTGGGCCTCGCCGTTTCCGACGACCCCCGGGCGTTGATGGCGGCCTCCGACGTAATCATCGACTTCTCGCTCGCGCCGGCGACCGTCCAGCACATGCTTCTTGCCGCCGAGACCGGATGCGCGGTGGTCCTCGGCACGACCGGTTTCGGGGCCGACGCCCAGGCGGCCGTCGACCGGGCCGCGGCCGACGCGGCGATTGTCGAGGCCCCCAACACGAGCCCCAACTTCAACTACCTTTTGGTGCTGATCGAGCGGATCTCGGGCGTCCTCGGGGACGAGTACGACGCCGAAGTCCTCAGCATGGCCGAGCGGCGGTTACCGTTCGCGCCGTCCGGCACCACGATAGAGGTGGCCAAGGCGGTGGCGGCCGGCCGCGGCGTGAACCTCGACGACGTGATCGAGAAGGTGCGCGACGGAGTGATCGGACCCCGGCCGCCGGGCGTGATCGGCATCGCGATCGTACGCGGCGGCCGCATCGCGGGCGGGCAACGGGCGATTTTCGCGGGCGACGACGAAGTCGTCGAGGTGGCCTATAGGTCCACCGATCCGGCCATCTACGCCAAAGGGGCCGTCGCCGCCGCGCGCTGGGTAGTCGGCAAGCCGCCGGCGAAATATTCGATGCGCGAAGTCTTCGGATTGGCATGAGCGGGGTGTGGCTGCCGTAATTCCACGGGCGGCACGGGGGCAAGCATGAAGATCGGCGTGGTCGGCTGCGGCGGGCGTATGGGGCGGATCTTGGTTTCGGCGATCGCCGCCGCCGAGGGATGCGAGATCGCCGGTGGCACGGAAGCGCCGCTGAGTCCGCTTCTCGGCCAGGACGTTGGCGCCCAGGCCGGGCTCGCGCCCCTGGGAATCGCGGTCGGCGACGACGCGCAAGCGCTGTTCCGGGCGGTCGACGTCGTGGTCGATTTCACGGCGCCCGACGCGACCGCCAGGCACGCTGGTCTAGCCGCCGAGATGTCCGTCCCCCTAATCGCCGGAACGACCGGCTTGGCCGCCAACGAGCAGAAGGCGGTTGAAGACGCCGCCCGGAAGGTGGCGATCGTCCAGGCGGCGAACATGAGCGTCGGCGTCAATCTGCTTCTTGGCCTGACCGAAGAGACGGCGGCGCGACTCGGCGACGACTACGACATCGAGATCCTCGAGATGCACCACCGCCACAAGGTGGACGCGCCCTCGGGCACCGCGTTGGCGCTCGGCCGGGCCGCCGCCAAGGGCCGGGGCGTGGAGCTGGACGCCGTCGCCAAGCGGGTCCGTGACGGCCACACCGGCCCCCGGCGCGCGGGCGACATCGGCTTCGCTACGTTGCGCGGCGGCGACGTGGCCGGCGAGCACACGGTGATCTTCGCGACCGAGGCCTCAAGAATCGAAATCGTGCACAAGGCGATCTCGCGGTCCGTTTTCGCGGGCGGCGCGCTTCGCGCGGCGCTGTGGCTCGACGGCAAGCCGCCGGGGCTCTATTCCATGCGTGACGTTCTCGGGCTGGGCTGAGCCGCGGCGCGGGTCCGTGCGGCCAAGGTGGGTCCGACCATGACGAGCCTGAAACGTGCCGAGGCCGAGGCGTTCTACGAGCGTCTCGCGGCCGTCAATCCCGCGCCGAAGGGCGAGCTTGCGTACGTCAATCCCTATACGCTGCTGGTCGCGGTGGTGCTGTCCGCGCAGGCGACCGATACAGGTGTCAACAAGGCGACCGCGCTGCTGTTCGCGGTCGCCGATACGCCGGCCAAGATGGTCGCGCTCGGCGAGGCGGGGCTGAAACGCTACATCCGGACGATCGGGCTCTTCAATGCCAAGGCGAGAAACGTCGTCGCGCTCAGCCGCATCGTGCTCGAAAAGCACGGCGGTCGTGTTCCCGAGACCCGCGAGGAACTTGAGGCGCTTCCCGGCGTCGGTCGCAAGACCGCCAACGTGGTCCTGAACGTCGCCTTCGCCCAACCGACGATCGCCGTCGACACCCATGTCTTCCGGGTGTGCAACCGCACCGGCCTGGCGCCGGGAAAGACGCCGGCGGCGGTGGAAAAAAGGCTCGAGACGGTTACGCCCGAATCGTGCAAGCGCCACGCGCACCAATGGCTCATTCTCCACGGCCGCTACGTCTGCAAGGCGCGCAAGCCTTTGTGCGCTTCGTGCGTGGTCGACGCGCTTTGCCGCTATGGGGCGAAGACCGCGGCGTAGAGCGTTATCCACTCACGTGGAATCGCACCGACATAACGGATAAAGCGGCGAGGCTCGCCTCAACCCGACGCACCGGCGGATCGCGCGCGCAACAGATCGAGGAAGCACGCCTTCGCGACGACCCGGAAAACGGTCCGGCCACGGGCCTCGACGTGGATGACGACGTAATCACCTTCCTTGCGATAGAAGAAGACATCGAGGAAGCAGTGGCCGTTCGTGTACCGCCAGACGACGGCCGGCTCGTCGTGGTGCACGAAACCGGGAACGCCCAGCAGCGCCTCGATGCGCCCGCGGCGAAGACCGATCAGGCGCGCCGGTTCGAACATGTCCTCAACGCGCAGCCCGGCGAACTTGTCCGGCACTTCGTGGGCGAGCGCGAACAGCGGAACGCGGGGCAGCGTAGGCGCGTCCTTGGGCTTGGCCGGTGCCGGCGCCGCGTCGGGCGCTAGCGTCGCGCTGGGCGAATCGGCCACGGATTGCGACGCGGAAGTCGGGGCCGAGCCGGTTGTCGGAGGGATCGTTCGCTGGGCTCCGCAGGCGGTCACGGCGATGGCGAGAAGGACGGCGACGCCCGCCGCGCGCGACCGCCGCGCGTAGCTTCTCCGGACCGCGCTCGCCATCGTGAAGTCGGCTCAGGCGATGCTGGGCGCAGCGCGCGGTTTCGGCCCCAGCTCGGTCACGTCGAAGACGCGTACGGCACCGCCTTGTCGGCGTCCTCTTCCCGCTTCGTGGCTGGGGGGTCCGTCGTCACCTCCCGTTCCGGGCCGAGGGCCTGCATGTCACCCGAGATTTCGCCACCCGATTCGATGACGATGCGACCGTAGCGAATCGACCCACTTACCCGGCCGCTGGCGCGGATGACCAATTTGTCGCGCGCGATCAGCGTCCCCTCGTATCGGCCGCTGATGTCGGCTTCGTTGACCTGCGCGTCGCCCTTGAAGTAGCCGCTGGGTGCGACCTTGATCACGTGTGCGTCGGCAATCGCCGCCTCCACTTTTCCTTCCACCACCAGCTTATGACAGGACGTGATCTCTCCTTTGAGGTGGATGTCGCGACCGACGGTCAGCTTGTTGCTTTCGTTCTGTCCGGCACGGCTCCGGTCCGTCCGCCGAGTGGGCCCCGGAATGACGCTGGAACGAAGCGCGGCAGTGGATGACGGCTTGCTCGGGGCGTGCGAGCCCTTCTTTGAAAAAGGCTTGATCGGCGGCGCCGGAATGTCTTCCGCGCCCGCCTCGCCGCCCGCAGGATTTCCGCCTTCACCGTCCTTGGTACGCCGAAACATGGTCTTTCGCCCCTTTCAGGTTCTCGAATACACGCCTACGTCGCATTGTTCGGTGGCGTTATGCCGTCGGCGCCCGCCGCCAAGCTTCGAACAGGTGCACCATCGCCGCGGTGGCCACCACCGGCGCCACCAAGTTGACCACCGGGATGGTGAGAAGAAAGGCAACCAGCGCGCCGGCCAGAATCAGCGGTCCTCGACGCGCCAGCCTCAGGGCTCGGGCTTCCCTTGCGCCAAGCCGGCGGAGCGCGACCAGTTCGAAGTACTCGCGCCCGAAAAGATAGCCGTTCACGCCGTAGAAGACAAAAGGGAAAACCGGTGGAATCAAGAGGAAGGCCAGAAGGACGACGTTGAAGCCGAGGGTGATGGCAAGAAACTTCAAGGCGGCCACCAGAGACGCCGTCGCCGACACGCCCGCCGCCGGTCCCAGCTCGGGGTAGTGCCGGCGCTCGACGGCCTCGGCCACGCGCTCCAGGAAGAGCGCGGTCGCCGCGCTGATGACGCTCGGGAACAAGAGCCACGTCAACGCCCCCGTGGCGATGCCCCCGAGAACATCGAGCGTCCATTCGAGCCACGTCCACGCGATCGTCTCGGTGCCTGCCAAGACGGTGCCGATGGCGGTCCAGAGCGCGACGAACACCAAGACCGCGATCGCAACGCCGATCCGAAGCACGCCGCGCACTGCCGGATCGGAGAGCTGTGCGAAGGCCTTTACGAAAGCGTCGATCACGCGGCCGGGTCCCCCCGCTTCTCGCGGCCGGCGCGCAAACGGTGCGTTCCGGCCTTCGGTTCCGGACCGCGCGCACCGCGCTCAACCCGCCGTCGTTTCTTGTTGCGCGCGCGTCCCCGACTATACTCGGCGCTCGCGCACCGCTCAGACGGGAGGGAAATCGTGGCGGACACCCGCTTCCATGTGCTTGGCATCGGAAATGCCATCGTCGACGTGTTGGCCTACGCCGATGACGAATTCCTTGTCAAGCACGGCTTAGACAAGGGACGGATGACGCTCATCGACGCGGACCGAACCAAGGCGCTTTACGACGCCATGGCGCCGGCGGTCGAAAGCTCCGGCGGGTCCGCCGCCAACACCATTGCCTCGCTTGCCTCGCTCGGCCTCGACTGCGCCTTCGTCGGCAAGGTGCACGAGGATCAGTGGGGCGCGGTGTTCCGTCACGACATCCGGACGCTGGGCATCGCCTTCGACACCGTTCTTTCGCGGGGCGGGGCCCCGACCGCGCGATGCCTGATCTTCGTCACGCCGGACGCGGAGCGCACCATGCAGACGTTCTTGGGCGCCTGCGTCGAGCTGGGACCCGGCGACGTTCAAGAGAACGAAATCGCGGCCGCCGAGATCACCTATCTCGAAGGCTATCTTTGGGACCCGCCGGGGGCGAAAAAGGCGTTCGTCAAGGCGGCCGGATTGGCGCACGCGGCAGGGCGCCGGGTCGCGCTTTCCCTATCCGATCCCCTGTGCGTCGCCCGTCATCGCGAGGACTTTCTTGATCTCGTGAACGATCACGTGGACATCCTGTTCGCCAACGAGGCGGAGATCACGACGCTCTACCGGGTCGACGAGTTCGACGCGGCCCTGCAAAGCGTCCGCGGCCACTGTGCGATTGCCGCGCTCACGCGCAGCGAACAGGGCTCAGTCGTCGTTTCCGGCGACGAGATACACGTGGTCGACGCTCATGCGCCCGCGCGCCTCGTCGACACCACCGGCGCCGGCGACGCCTATGCGGCCGGCTTCCTTTACGGCCTCGTCCAAGGACGCAATCTGCACGATTGCGCCCATCTGGGTGGGGTCGCGGCCGCCGAGATCATCGGCCATTTCGGCGCGCGCCCCGAAATCCCGCTGGAGAAGGCAATCGTGGAGAAGGCCCCGTGAAACCGACGGGCGGCCCGGCGACACAGCACGATCCGCGCGCGATCCCCGGCCACCGATTTGTCACTTCGTGGTTCTGGCGCGCGTTGCCCGCGGCCATGCGCAGGCGTTGGTGGCTGTTCCGGCCCTTCGACCTTGTGGCCCGGAACTGGCCGGTCTTCAAGCGCCGCCGCGGCCTTCTCGTCGTGCGCATGGATGGCATCGGCGACATGGTGCTGTTTCGCCGCGCGCTCGATCACTACGCGGACGCTTTCGGCGTCGCGCCGGCCGACATCACGGTGCTCGGTTGCACCAGTTGGAGCGGCGTTGCCGACGTGGTGTTCGCCGGATACCGGGTGCATACCGTCGACGAGCACGCGTACGCCCGTCAGCCCATTTACCGGTTCAGAGTGTCGTTGTGGGTGCGAAGGCTCGCGCCCGAGATCGCGGTCTGCGGTTCGTACATGCGCCGGGCGTTGATGGCCGACAGCCTGGTGATGGCGTCCGGCGCCCGGCGGACGGTGGTGTCGCTGCCCTATGTCAGCGAAGCGACGCGGGCCGAGTTCACGTACTACCTGAGCCAGAACGACGAGATCATCGACACGGGGCCCTATCCCACACACGAAGTCGTTCGCCACTACCGGTTCGTCTCGGCGCTCTCGGGGCGCGTCGTTCCGCCTGAGCCGCCGCGTATCGCCTGGCGCGACCGCGCGCCGCCGCTGGAGGCCGGTGCGCCCTACGTGGTCCTGAACCCGGGCAGCAACGAGCCGGGGCGCCGCTGGCCGTTGGAGTCCTACCTGAGCGTCGCCGAGCGCCTTCTCGATCGGGGCCTTCGCGTCGTCTTCGTCGGCGGCGCGGACGAGCGGCCCGCGAGCCCGGAACTGGCGGCCTTGACGGCTCGGCCCACGGTCGTCGACTTGATCGGGCGCACCTCTCTCGCGGCGCTCATGGACGTCATGGGTTCGGCGTCGGCGGTCCTCAGCAACGACAGCGGGCCGGCGCACCTGAGCATCGCGCTGGGAACCCCGACCGTGGTCGTCGTCGGCGGCGGGCATTTCGGAAGCTTCGTTCCCTACCCCGACGAAGTGGCTCCGGCGAACGCCCGGTTCGTCTACCACAAGATGGAGTGCTACCACTGCTTCTGGCGCTGCCATAAGCGGACGTCGAAGCTTGAGGTTTTCCCGTGCATCAGCGCGGTTGGCGTCGAGCGGGTGTGGGACGCGCTCGCCGACGTGCTTGCGCCGGAAGCCGATGGCCGCGCATCCGGGGTCCGGGCGGCGGCCCGCGATGCACCGTAAGTTCGCGGACGCGATCGACGCCATCGTCCGGGCGCGGGGTCGTTCGCCGCGGCCCCGATCGCGGCGGCGCGGCGTGCTTCTGGTCTCGAGCGGCGGGCTCGGCGACACCATCCTTTTTTCCTTGATCGCGCCCCGATTCTTGAATCTGGCCGAGGCCGACGAGCCGGTCGATTTGATCGTGCGATCCGATACCGCCGCCGCGGACTTCCTGTATCCGCCGCGGATGCGGGTCCGCGCCGTGGACTACCGACGGTTTTTGCGCAATCCCCTCTACCGTCTTCGCACCTCGCTCGACGTGTCCGCGGCCGCCTACCGCGTGGCGCTTTCGACCGACCATTTGCGCCTGCCCGGCGTGGACGACGCCCTCGTCGCGGCCTCGGGCGCGGACGAGCGCTACGCGATGACGCCCCGAAGCTGGCCCAAGCACGACGCCAAGCTGGCCCGCAACCGCCAGCACTATTCGGACTGGTTCGCGGTGCCCGAAGGCATGGCGCACCGGATGGTGCGCTGGACCGACTTCGCCAACTGGGTGATGAAGCGGAGCGATCCGATGCCGGTGGTCCGCTTCGATCCCGACCGCTTGCCGGCGCCGACCCGCTTCAAATCGCCAACCGTGGTCGTACATCCCTTTTCCGCGATTCGCGAGCGCCAGCATTCGTTCGCGCTGTTCACCAAGATCGTGGCCGCGCTTCAGTCCGACCACCACGTGGTGCTTTCCGCGGGCCCCGGCGATCTCGATCGCAACCCGGAATATCGGGTGCTCAGCGCACAGCCGCGCGTCCGCCTCGACGAGGGTTCGCTCGAGGCCAAGGCGGCGGCGCTGCGCGGTGCGCGTTTCGTGGTCACGGTGGACACCTCGGTGATGCACCTGGCCGTCGGAACCGGGGTTCCGACGCTTTGTCTGGCGAGCGCCGCCCACGTTGTCGACAGCGTCCCGTACGATTCGCGGATCACACCGGACAGCGTGCGGTTCCTCTATCACGACATGGCGTGTCGCGGCTGCCTCGGATCGTGCATCCACCCGTACGAGGACGGCATGTATCCTTGCGTTGCGCGGCTTGATGCGAAAGTCGTGATGGACGCACTCGCCGACATGGTCGCGCGCACCGCGCACGTCTGAGCGCCTGCTTGCGTCCGGCGCCGCCGGCGACTAATCATCGCAGGCGCGGCGCTCTAGAGAGAGGAACGACATGGACGGCACGGGCGAAACATCAAAAGGCGTGGTGGCCGTTTGGCTCGGGGCCTCAAAGGTCTATTTCGACCGGCGCATCGCTCGCATCCTTCTGTTGGGAATCATCAGCGGATTCCCGTGGGTTCTCATCGGAAGCAGCCTTAGCCTCTGGCTCAAGGAAGACGGCCTCAGCCGCAGCACCATCGGCTGGGCGGGGCTGATCTACGGTGTGTACGCGATCAATTTTCTATGGGCCCCGTTGATCGATCGGCTTCGGGTCCCTTGGCTGACCGGAAAGCTCGGTCACCGCCGTGCCTGGATCGTCACCTTGCAGTTCTTGATACTGATCTGCCTGGTCGGCTGGAGCATGGTCGACCCGAAGGCCAATCTTTTCGGGGTCATTGCGATCGGTCTGGTCATCGCCATCGCATCGGCGACCCAGGACATCACCATCGATGCGCTGAGAATCGAGCAGATTGGCGAGAGCGAGGGACATTCCATGGCCGCCGGCGCGGCGATAGCCGTGGTCGGTTGGTGGACCGGCTTCAAACTCGGGGGCGTGGTCGCGCTGCGTACGGCGGAATCGCTTCAACAGGCCGGCGTTCAAGATTACTGGCAGGCCACGTTCCTGATTCTGGGATCGATCATTGTCTTTTGCAACGTCGCCTTGATGTTCGTTCCCGAACCGCAGCCCGCCGCCCGCGCGGCTGCGCAAGCCGAAGCCGACCAAATAATCGCCGCCCGGCTGGGATCACCCGGCCTGGCGACGCGAACGATTGCCTGGATCACCGGCACCGTCGTCGGGCCACTGATGAGCTTCTTCAGACGCAATGGATTCGCCATCGCCCTTGCCGTTCTCGGGTTCATCTTTCTGTTCAAGATCGGCGAGGCGTTCCTGGGCCGGATGTCCATTATTTTTTACAAGGAGCTCGGCTTTTCCAAGTCCGACATCGCGCTTTACTCCAAGGGTGTCGGCTGGTTCACCACCGTCATATTCACGCTTCTGGGGGGGTTGATCGCGATCCGCGTCGGACTCGTCAGGGCGATGTTTCTTGCCGGGATCTTTATGGCGCTGACCAATCTCATGTTCTCGGCGCTCGCGTGGTTCGGAAAGTCGGAGCTTCTGTTCGCGTCCGCCGTGCTGCTCGACGATCTGACCGGAGCGTTCGCGACCGTGACCTTCGTCGCGTTCATCTCCATGCTGGTGGATCGCACTTACACCGCCACGCAATACGCGCTGCTCGCCTCGATCGGCACCGCAGGCAGGACTTTGTTCGCGGCTTCGTCCGGCGCGCTGGTCGACTGGTTGGAGGGCGACTGGGGAACCTTTTTCGTGATCACCGCGTTGATGGTGATTCCGTCGCTGGTCTGTCTGTGGCTGATTCGCCACAAGCTGGCGGACATGATTTCCGGGTTGCAGGTCAGGCTCTTCAGCAAAGAGGTTGACTCGACCGCCGGCGACAGCGGCTAGCGCATTATCCGCATATGCGGAACCGGCCCGGGGTGCGGGCCGGTGCGATTCCACAGAAGTGGACAATGTTCCAATCCGGGTTCCAATCCGGCACCGGGCGCGGTTTCACAGGGCTCGCGCGTAATCCGCCTCACCCGATAACGGTCTCGTCGCCGATCGCTGCGTCGACCGCCCGAACCACCGCGTCCAAGGGAATGTCGCGCATTTGGCTGCCGCCGAAGTCGGCGGCGCGGATGACGGTCAGCCGGTCGGTCATGGGCATGAACTTCTCAGGGACGGTCGTGCCGTAGAGCGCGATCAGGGGCGCCGCCCCGATCGCGAACATGTGCGCGGTTCCGGAATCGTTGGCCACCGCCGCCGCCAAGTGCCCAGCCAGGGCGATGGTGAGCAGCGGCGAAAAGCCGTGGCGTTCGGCGCCTTCGTCGGCCTGCAGTGGAAACGCGGCGTTCGGAAGCGCTTCGGTGAGCGGCGGAACCCACGCGCTCTCTTTCGGCCCCAAGAAAAACGCCGGTGTGCGCCCGCGCGCTTCCTGGATGCGGGCAAGCTCGATGAAACGCTCCAGCGGCCAGCACTTGGGCAGGCCCCCCGAGCCGGGCGCGATCCCGACGTAGGCCGACCCCTCGGGGAGCAGTCGCCGGGCAAGCGCGCGCACGTCCGCGTCGATCTCGAGATCGAGCCGGGCCGGGGTCTCGAACCTTTTGCCGCTCGCGATTTCCAGGAGATCGAGCATCTGGCGCTGCATGTTTGGGGGCGACCGGTAGCCCTTGGGGGGCTTCAGCGACGAAAGGGCGAAACGCGCGGCGGGCGAGATGAAACTCTCGTGCGAAACCCGCCACAGTGAAAGCGTCGTCCAGACGATCCGCTGGGTGTCGATGATGATCTCGAACCGGCGTCCGGCCAGGGGCCGGCGCAGAACCTCCCACGGGGTCCGGCCGATGCCGGCGTTTTCGATGACCTCGTCGAGGAGGCCGGCGACCAGGGGCGCCAAGAGGTTCGCGTAAACGCTGGTCTCCTTGCCCGCGAGCCAGGTCAAGTGCGCGTTCGGAAACGCCGTCCTGAGCCCGCGGACGAACGGGAGCTTCAAGAGGCCGTCGCCGATGCGATCGAGGCCGACGTAGATCAATACGCGCGAGGTTCTTTGCGGGGCGGCGGTCATGGGCGAAGTCCGAAGCGCATGGGCGACGCCGGCCAGCATAGCTGAGCACGTCCCAGCGAGGGAACGAGCCTCGAGAAGCGAGGGAACGAGCCGTGAGAAGCGAGGCGATTCGCGCGAGCCTTTCCGGGCGGCGAAGATTACAATCGATCCGGCGCGAGAGCGGACGGAGTCCCGGCATGGCGGATCGAATTTCGATGGTCGAAGGCGACATCAAGACGCTCGCCTTGGACGCGATCGTCAATGCCGCCAACGAATCGCTGCTCGGCGGAGGCGGCGTCGATGGCGCCATCCACCACGCGGCCGGGCCCGAGCTTCTCGCGGAATGCCGCGGCATCGGCGGCTGCGAGACGTGGGAGGCCAAGATCACGAAGGGATACCGGCTCGCCGCCAAGCACGTGATCCACACCGTCAGGCCGGTGCGGCACGGCGGGAACGCGGGCGAGGACGCGCTTCTCGCGAGCTGCTACCGCCGCTCGCTCGAAGTCGTCGCCGAAAACGGTGTCATGAGCGTCGCCTTTCCGGCCATCAGCACGGGCGCCTATGGGTTTCCGGCTGATCGGGCGGCGCGCTTCGCGGTGCGTACGGTGGCCGACGTCATCGCGCACGACGCGCCGCTCGATTCCGTCGTCTTTAGTTGTTTCGGCGCGGAATCGGCGGACCGCCACCGTAGCGCGCTCGCCCAGGCGAACGCACTGCCATGAGCCGGAATCGAAGCGTCATGGGAACCTTGGCATGAAGAGCACGACGAGTTGGGTGGCAGGCTTGATGTTCGGCCTCGCGATCGGCTTCGCGCCCGCAGGCGCCGAGGAGCGGTACGGTAGCTGGGGCGATACGGACCGCACCGAGGGTGTGAGCAATTCCGTCCAGGAGATGGTGGACGAGCTCAACCGTTTGATTGGCGAGGCCGAGAACGCGCGCGCCGCCGATCCGGTTTTCCTGCGCGACCTTCGCGATCTGGCGCGCCGCTACGATTGGCCCTGGCGCGCCGAGCTGTTGGTCGACGATTTCGGCGACGGGGATTTCACCGCCGACCCAGCGTGGACCGTGACCCAGGGCCGCTATTTCATCGAGCCCGGCTACGGACTGAGAAGCGTGGTTGCGGCGCCCGCGCCGTCCTCTCCACGAGCCGCGCAGGGCGCGGGCGGCAAGGACCTCGCCACCACGATCCTCGGCTCGATCCTCGATCAAGCGTTGGGCCAAGAATCCAAAAGCCAAGCGGCGGGACAGCCCGACGCCCCCGCGCTTGCCGCCATTCATGTCCCCGTTTCCATCACCAATGCCTTCGCCGTCCGGATCGAGTTCACGTCGTGGGAGAAGCACGGCCAGCTCGAATTCGGCCTGTACCAGGGCGCCGATAGCGCGGCCGGTTACCGGTTTGCTTACCGGCCCGGTGACGCTGGCGCGCTTGAGTTGCTCAAGGCGTCCGCGCGCGGCACCGGAGTCATCGACGCCGATCCTTCGCCGCCGGCGCTCGAGGACAAGCGGACCCACCTGATCGAATGGACCCGGGACGCCTTCGGCAACATGACCGTCTCCGTCGATGGCGACGCTCGGATCAAGACCGTCGATCGCACCTTTCGCGACCCCTTCGACGGCTTTTCGGTGGTCAACCGGGGCGGCGACTACATCCTCGCGCGCATCGCCATCCACGGCGCGAAATAGCCCGTCCGGCACCCGGGTGCGGTTGTGGTAAGGTTGCACCGGACACCCATCCCCCGATTGCCATTCGGACCTTGACCCGATCCAGTCTCGAGCCCGACCCGACCAGCGAACCCGACGCGCCGGCCGGGGCGGCGGACGGCGGCACCGTCACGCGGATGATGGTCCAGTATCTCGCGGTCAAGCGCGAGCACCCCGACGGCCTACTGTTCTACCGAATGGGCGACTTCTACGAGCTTTTCTTCGACGACGCCGTCGAGGCCGCCGCGGCGCTCGACATCACGTTGACCAAACGCGGCAAGCACTTGGGCCGGGACATTCCCATGTGCGGGGTGCCGGTCCACAGTCACGAAACCTATCTCTCGCGACTGATCCGCAAGGGATTCAAGGTCGCCGTGTGCGAGCAGACCGAGGATCCGGCCGAGGCCCGCAAGCGCGGCTCGAAATCCGTGGTCCGGCGCGAGGTGGTGCGTGTCATCACCCCCGGAACGCTGACCGAGGACACGCTGCTCGAGGCGCGGCGGAACAACTTCCTCGCGGCCATCGCGGAAGCGCAAGACACCCTCGGCCTCGCCTGGATCGACGTCTCGACGGGCGATTTCTTCATGCAGGCGACGACGGCCGGAGCCGTGGACGCGGCGCTTGCGCGCGTGGGGCCGGGCGAGGTGCTGATTTCCGAGCTCTTGCTCGCGCGACCGTCGATGGGTGGCGTCCGGGATGCGTTCGGCGAACGCCTGAGCCCACTGCCGGCGAGCCGCTTCGACAGCGACAACGGCCGAAGGCGACTCGAAACCCTGTTCGCGGTCGACACATTGGATGGATTCGGCGCTTTTTCGCGGGCCGAGACGGCCGCGGGCGGTGCCCTCATCGACTACGTGGATCTGACACAGAAGGGGCGCCTGCCACACATCGCCGCGCCCAGGCGCCTGGGCCCCGACTCGGTCATGGAGATCGACGCTGCGACCCGACGCAACCTCGAGCTCACCGAGACCTTCGCGGGCGGGCGGCGCGGGAGCCTTCTCGACGTCATCGACCGCACCCTTACGGGCGCCGGCGCGCGCCTTCTCGCCGCGCACATGGCGTCGCCGTTGAGGGATTTGGATGAGATCGAGCGCCGGCTCGACATGGTGCAGTTTTTCGTCGACGACGTCTCTGCGCGCGACGCGCTGCGCCGATTGCTTCGCGGCACGGCCGACGTAGAGCGCGCACTGTCTCGCCTGAGCGTCGGACGGGGCGGCCCACGCGACCTCGCCGCCATCCGCGACGGACTCGACGTTGCCGCCGAGATCGGGCGTGCGCTCGATCGCGATGGGCTGACACCGCCGCCCTCAGGGGTCGCTGCGGCGCTCGCGGCGCTCGTTGGTCATGGCGAGCTGATCGACCGGCTGCGCCTGGCGCTTGCGCCCGAATTGCCACCGAGCACGAAAGACGGCGGTTTCATCGCCAAGGAATTCGCGCCGCCGCTGGACGAACTGCGCACGCTTCGCGACGAAGGGCGGCGTCTGGTCGCCGGCCTCGAGCGCCGCTACGCGGACGAAATCGGTATCTCGACTCTCAAGATTCGCCACAACAACGTGCTTGGCTATTTCGTCGAAGTCCCCGCCCGGCAATCGGAACGGATGCCGGGCGGGGCGGAATCCGTATTCCGCCACCGCCAGACGCTGGCGAGCGCGGTGCGCTATTCCACGGTCGAGCTCGCCGAGCTCGAATCGCGCATCGCCCGCGCCGGCGAGCAGGCCGTGATCCTCGAGATCGAGCTGTTCGAGACCTTGACGCGCGCAGTGACGGCGCGCGCCGAGCCCTTGGCGCGGACGGCCGCGGCGATGGCCGCGCTCGACGTGGCGGCGGCGTTGGCCCAGCTCGCCGCCGAAAGGGACTACCGCCGGCCGGTCCTCGATGACGGCGTCGGTTTCGAAATCACGGCCGGCCGCCATCCCGTGGTGGAGGCGGCGCTGGCCGCCGACGGCCGCGGCGCCTTCGTCGCCAACGATTGCGGGCTCGCCGACGGCTCCGCCGGGGACGGATCGGGCGCCGGAAGCCGGCTGTGGCTGCTTACCGGACCCAACATGGCCGGCAAGAGCACGTTCTTGCGCCAGAACGCCCTAATCGCGGTGATGGCCCAGATGGGATCGTTCATTCCCGCCAGCGCGGCGCGGATCGGCCTCGTCGATCGCCTGTTTTCGCGGGTCGGCGCGGCCGACGACCTCGCCCGCGGCCGTTCTACCTTCATGGTGGAGATGGTCGAGACGGCCGCTATCCTGAACCAGGCCGGGCCGCGATCGCTGGTAATCCTGGACGAGATCGGCCGCGGGACGGCGACCTTCGACGGCCTTTCCATCGCCTGGGCGGTGGTGGAGCATCTGCACGAGGTCAACCGTTCGCGGGTCCTCTTCGCCACCCATTACCACGAGCTCACGTCGCTGAGTTCACGCTTGGCGGCGCTGGCGTGCCACACCATGCGGGTCAAGGAGTGGCGGGGCGAGGTGGTCTTCCTCCACGAAGTCGCGCCCGGCGCCGCCGACCGCTCGTACGGAATTCACGTAGCCCGGCTCGCCGGTTTGCCTCCGGCGGTGACGGCGCGGGCCGAGAGTGTGCTGGCCACCCTCGAGGCGGGCGAGCAATCGTCCGCGCTGACGCGGCTCGCCGACGATCTGCCCCTGTTCGCGGCCGCCGGCGCGGAAACGGTCGAGGCGCAACCGTCGCTCGTCGAAGAGATGCTGGCGAGCGCGAACGCCGACGCGCTGACGCCGCGGGACGCGCTCGAGTTGATCTATCGTCTGAAAGCGGCGCTCGCAGGCGAGGAGTATTGAGGTCCGGCGCTTTGCGGGCGAACGCGTGGCCCCTTATAGTGGAACCGGAATGCGCGGGCGCCTGAGATGAACCACGGATCCGATTTCGAGGGCATCGTCGATCGCGAGGCGATCGCGGCCGAGTTGCGCGAGCGCGCCGGATCGGCGCGCGATGCGTCGCGCTCACGGCGCGAGACGCTGGCGTTTCTCAAGTGCGCGCTCGCCCGCTCTCGGACCGAGATTCGTGATCGCTTCGAGCACGCCGCCATGCCCGGCTCCGCGGTCGTTCGCGCAAACGCCCTGGCGCTCGACGTGCTGGTCGTGGCGTTGTTCGAATTCGTGATCGAGCACGTCTATCCGCTCTTCAATCCGACGAAAGGCGAACAGCTCTCACTTGCCGCGGTGGGCGGTTTCGGGCGCGGCGAGCTCGCGCCATTTTCGGACGTCGATCTGATGTTTTTGCTTCCCTACCGGCAGACGCCGCGCGGTGAGCAGGTGATCGAATTCATGCTTTACACCCTTTGGGATCTGGGTCTGAAGGTGGGGCATGCCACGCGCTCGGTCGACGACGCCATCAAGTGGGCGCGGGACGACGTGTCCGTGCGCACCAGTCTCCTGGAATCGAGGCGGCTGTGCGGGGATGCCGAACTGTTCGATCGGTTTCGCGAACGTTTCGCGAGCGAAATCATCGAGGGAACCGGCGCCGACTTTGTCGAGGCGAAGCTCGCGGAACGCGACCAGCGCCACGCGCGCACCGGCGACACGCGCTACGTGCTGGAGCCGAACGTCAAAGAGGGCAAGGGGGGCCTGCGCGACCTGCACACGCTTTTTTGGATCGGCAGATACCTCTATCAGGTGGACTCAGCCGCCGGTCTCGTCGCGCACGGCGTTCTCACCGCCGCCGACGTCCGGCGTTTCGCCAAAGCCGAAAACTTCCTGTGGACGGTGCGCTGTCACCTTCACTACCTCGCCGGGCGGGCAGAGGAACGCCTGACGTTCGACGTCCAGACACCTATCGGCGAACGGATGGGCTACACGGACCACGCCGGCGCGCGCGGCGTGGAGCGGTTCATGAAGCACTATTTCCTGACCGCGAAAGACGTGGGCGATCTGACGAGAATCGTCTGTGCGGTGCTTGAGGAACAGCACAAGAAGCGGACGCGACGCTTGCGCCTTCCCGCGCTCTTCCGAAGCCAACCCAAAATCGAGGGATTCGCGGTCGACACCGACCGGCTGAATGTCACCGCGGCCGACGCCTTCGCCAAGGACCCGGTCAAACTCATCCGGCTGTTCCACGAAGCGCAACGCCATTCGCTCGATATCCACCCGCGGGCGCTCCGCCTCGTCAGCCTGAACCTGCACCTCATCGACAAAGCGTTGCGCGCCGACGACGAAGCGAACCGGCTGTTCATGGAGATATTGACGTCTGACAAGGACCCCGAAACCGCGCTCAAGAGGTTGAACGAGGCCGGCGTCTTTGGCCGGTTCCTGCCGGATTTCGGACGCGTGGTCGCGCAGATGCAATACGACATGTACCACGTCTACACGGTCGACGAGCACACCATCCGCGCCATCGGGATCATGCATCGGATCGAAACGGGCGAGCTCAAGGATGACCACCCGGTCGCCAGCGACGCGATCCACGAGCTGCAGTCGAGGCGAACCCTCTACCTCGCCCTCCTCCTGCACGATGTGGCGAAGGGCCGGGGCGGTGATCATTCCGCCATTGGCGCGCGGATCGCGCTGAAAACCGCCCGGCGCATGGGGCTGACCGACTGGGAGTGCGAGACCGCCTCGTGGCTGGTTCGCAATCATCTGATCCTGAGCCGCGCCGCGTTCAAGCGCGACATCGAGGACGACAAGACGGTGGCCGATTTCGTCGCCACCGTGCAGTCGCCGGAGCGCCTGCGCCTGCTGCTTATCCTCACGGTGGCCGACATCCGCGCCGTCGGACCGGGTGTGTGGAACGCCTGGAAGGCGACGCTTTTGCGCGAGGTCTACTTCCGGGCGATGGAGGAGATGACCGGCGGTGCGCCCGCGGAACGCCGCGGCGCGCGCGTCGAAAGGGCCCAGGAGGCGCTGCGTCAGCGGCTCGCGGCGTGGCCGCCGGACGAAGTGCAGGCGTTCATCTCCCGTGGATATCCCAGCTACTGGCTGACGTTCGATGCGGACTCGCACGAACACCACGCCAGGCTCGTTCGCGAGGCCGACCGGCGAAAGCTTCCGCTTCACGTCGAGACCCGAGTGGAGTCCGCGCGCGCCGTCACCGAGGTCGTCATCTACATCGCCGATCATGCGGGCCTGTTCGCCAAGATCGCGGGCGCAATGGCGCTCGCCGGCGCGTCCATCGTCGACGCCAAGATCGCGACACTGACCGACGGAATGGCGCTGGACACGTTCTGGATTCAAGGTTCCGATGGCGGCGCGATCGCCGGTGGCGAACGCCTGAAGAAGGTCTGGACGCGGATCGAGGACACGCTTTCGGGCCGCATCGATCCCGCCCGCGAGATCGAGATCGCGCGCCACCGGATCGCGCCCGGCCGCACCGGCGTGTTCAAGGTGCCGCCGCGGGTCTTGGCGGACAACATCGCTAGCGCCGATTCGACGGTCATCGAAGTCAACGGTCGCGACCGGATCGGCTTGCTGTTCGACGTCACGTCCGCGATCACGTGCCTGGGATTGCAGATCTCCAGCGCCCACGTCTCCACCTGGGGAGAGCGCGTGGTCGACGTGTTCTACGTCAAGGACATGTTTGGCCTGAAGGTGGAGCGCGCGGACCGTCTGGACCTTATCCGCGAAACCCTGTTACAGGCGATCGCCAGTCCCGGTCCGACGGAGTCTGGCGCCGAGCGCGTTGCCGCCGAATAGCCGGGAATTTTCGGACCCGCGGCCGCTCCGGCCGCGGGCCGCAACCGCGCAGGCCCGTTCGATTCCATGGTCCTGATCCGTTCCATCGCCACCATCGGCGCGTTTACGATGGTCAGCCGGATCCTCGGTTTCGTTCGCGACGTGGTGGTCGCCGCGCTCCTTGGCGCCGGCCTGTGGGCGGACGCGTGGATCGTCGCGTTCAAGCTGCCCAATCTGTTTCGTCGGCTGTTCGCCGAAGGCGCCTTCAACGCCGCCTTCGTACCGCTGTTTGCGGCGCGTCTGGAACGCGACGGCGCCCCCACCGCCCGCGCATTCTCGGAAAACGCGCTTGGCGTTCTGTTGTGGTGCCTTCTCGGCGTGGTGACGGTCGTCGAAGTCGCGATGCCGTTTGTGATTCACGGGTTCGCGCCCGGCTTCGCCGCGGTGCCCGGAAAGCACGAATTGACCGTCAGCTTGACGCGAGTCACGTTCCCCTACCTGATCTTCATCTCGCTCGTCTCGTTGATGGGCGGTATCCTCAATTCGCTCGGCCGGTTCGCGGCGGCGGCGGCGACCCCGATTCTGCTGAATCTTTGCCTGATCGGCGCGGTTGTCGGGCTCGCGCCTTTCACCGAGACGCCGGCACATGCGCTGGCCTGGGGGGTGGCCCTCGCCGGCGCGGTCCAGTTCCTTTGGCTGCTGTGGCGGTGCGACCGGGCCGGGGTGCGGCTGCGCCTGATCGTGCCGCGGCTCGACGCTGACACGCGCATGCTCTTGCGCCGCATGATCCCGCTGGCGCTCGGCGCGGGCGTGTATCAGATCAACCTGCTCGTCGACACCCTGATCGCTTCGCTACTTCCGAGCGGGTCCATCGCGTACCTCTTTTTCGCCGACCGCGTGACCCAACTGCCGCTCGGCGTGATCGGAGTCGCCGTCGGGACCGCGTTGTTGCCGCTGCTCACGCGCCAGCTCCAGGCGGGGGAATTGGCGGCCGCCGCCGACAACCAGAACCGCGCGCTCGAGTTCGGCTGCTTGCTCACGCTCCCGGCCGCGGCGGCGCTGATGGTCATCCCCGAACCGGTTATCGGCGTCTTGTTCGAACACGGTGAGTTCACGACCGCCGACACGCGCGCCACCGCCGGCGCCCTAGCGGTCTATGCCGCTGGAATCCCGGCCTTCGTGATAGTCAAGGTTCTCGCGCCCGGCTTCTTCGCACGCCAGGACACCGCGGCGCCGGTCAAGGTGGCGGCGCTCGCTATGGCCGTCAATCTGGTGCTCAACCTCGCCCTCATGGGGCCGTTCAAGCACATAGGGATCGCCGCGGCGACGGCGATCTCGGCGTGGCTCAACGCGGGCCTTTTGGCCGTGATCCTGAAGCGGCGCGGGCATTTCGTCGCCGATTCGCGGTTGCGGGGCCGAATCCCCCGAATCGCCGTCGCGACCGCCGCCATGACGGCGTTGCTCATGGCCGGCGAGCGCTTGCTCGCGGACGCGCTCTCTGCGGACCGCCTGAGCGAGGCCCTGTCGCTGGCGGCCCTGGTCGTGGGTGGTCTTTGCGCGTTTGCCGGCCTTGCGCTGCTGACCGGCGCGACCACCTGGGCCGAACTTCGGGACATGGGGCGCGATCGGCGATCGGTGGAGGGGCGTTCCGTCCCAGCCGGCCCTGATGAGCACCGTTCGTCTTGACGCTTGCCGGCACGAAGGGTGATAAAGCGCCCGCCTTTCGCGAATCCTGAACATCGGCGGACGCGACGGATCCGATCATGAGCCGAATCTTCTCGGGCGTTCAGCCCACCGGGAACCTTCATCTCGGAAACTACCTTGGCGCGATCCGAAACTGGGTGCGGCTGCAGGAAGAGTACGAGTGCCTGTTCTGCCTCGTCGATCTGCACGCAATTACGGTGTGGCAGGCGCCCGATGAGCTTCGCCGGAACACCCGCGAGGTGACGGCGGGGCTGTTGGCCGCCGGTCTCGATCCCAAGCGCACCGTCATCTTCAATCAAAGCCAGGTGTCCGGCCACGCCCAGCTCGCGTGGATCTTCAACTGTGTCACCCGGCTCGGTTGGCTCAATCGCATGACCCAGTTCAAGGAGAAGGCGGGAAAACAGCGCGAGAACGCGTCGTCGGGCCTTTACGTCTATCCCAACCTGATGGCCGCCGACATCTTGCTCTACAAGGCGACGCACGTTCCGGTCGGCGAGGACCAGAAACAACACCTGGAGTTGTCTCGCGACATCGCTCAGAAGTTCAACAGTGACTTCGGCGTCGACTTCTTTCCCCTGATCGAGCCGCTGATTATGGGCGAGGCGACCCGGGTGATGTCGCTCCGCGACGGCTCGCAAAAAATGAGCAAGTCGGATGCGTCCGAGTATTCGCGCATCAACATGACGGATGACGCCGACGCCATCGCGCTCAAGATTCGCAGGGCGCGAACGGATCCCCATCCCATGCCGGAGGCACCGGACGAGTTCGCCGAGCGGCCCGAGGCGGGCAATCTGATGGGACTCTTCGCGGGCCTTTCCGACACCTCCGTCGAAGACGTCTGCAAGCGGTACGGGGGCGAGCAATTCTCCACATTCAAACAGCAACTTGCTGACCTCGCCGTTTCCGTCTTGGGTCCGATCCAGGACGAGATGCGCCGCTTGACCGCCGAGCCGGATCACGTGGACGCGGTGCTGCGCGACGGCGTCGAACGCGCCCGCGCCCTGGCCGCGCCGGTTCTCGACGCCGTTTTCGAAATCGTCGGGTTTCTGCGTCCCTGAAGTGCCGTGCGAGCGGCGGACCGGTCCCGGGCGGCAAACAAAAATGGCTGGCCTTTCCGCTACCGCTCCCCTATAGAATTGCATCGTTCAAGCTGGCTGAAGACTCCGCATTGATGGCATCATCGGAGAGTGTTTCAGCTCTTCGATCGACGGTAAAAAGAGAGGCTTCTGCTTGCGTACCCACAGTCGAGGGCCCGGGTGCATCGGACCGGTCACGGCGACGCCCACAAGATGACGATGTACGAAAAAGGCGCGCTCGGCGTCGTCTGCGCGCTGGTGGCCGTTATCGTCGCGGCTGCCGCCGTGCAACCGCCCGCGTCCGCGACGGTTTCGCCGAAAGCGACACTGATGCTGCCGCCGACGATTCCCTTGCCGCCGCCGCTCACGAGGCCGAGGGTGCGCTCGGCTGAGGAGGGTCTTTTCGTTTTTTCGACGGCGACCAAGCCCAACGATTCGTTCACGGGAATCGGCTACGACCTGGATTCCGTGGTTGCCGGCGATGTCCGCGTGCCGCGCGTGTTCCTCGGCAGCATCCCGCCTGACATGGCTGAGATCGCCCCCGTCGAGGTCCGCAAGTCTGTTTTTTTCAAGTCGGTTCTGCCGTTGATCCTTCAGGTCAACGAGGAGATCCTTTCGGATCGGCGCCGACTTTGGTCCTTGCGCCACCGTATCGCCATGGGCAATCGGCTCGACGGGCTCGATCACTTGTGGCTCGCGGTGCTTGCGAAACGCTACGGGGTCGCGCGCGACGATCTCGATACCCTGCTCGCGCGGGTGGATATCATTCCGCCGTCCCTCGCGCTGGCCCAGTCAGCCGAGGAAAGCGGCTGGGGAACATCGCGGTTCGTGCGCGAAGGCAACGCACTGTTCGGCCAATGGGTGTTCGGTGCCGACGGCCACCAGGTTCCGCGCCGCCGCGACGCCGGAAAGAACCATAAAATCAAGGCGTTCGACAGCCTTCTCAATTCGGTTCGGGCGTATGCGGACAACCTCAACACCCATGGCGCCTACGGCCGATTTCGGCGCGCCCGCGCGACTGCGCGGGCCGACGGGCGTCCATTGGACGGACTTGCGCTCGCCTCGACGATGATCCGTTACTCCGAGCGCAGAGAGGACTACGTGCGCTCGATCCGGACGATCATTCTCGCCAACGACTTGAGCCGACTCGACGACGCGCGCCTGCACGAAAACGCGGTCGAACCGCCGATTTGACGCATCGCGGCGCCCCGAACGATCCGCCGACTTCGTCACCGTCACCGGCGCCTAGACCAGATCGTGGTCGGTCCGAATCGCTTTTCAGCGATCCGCTCCAGCGCTTTATCCCGTTAGTCGGCCGGTGCGATTCTACGTACGTGGAAAACGATCCAGCACACGTCGTCAGGGCGCCACGTAAAACAGGCGGCCGAACCAGCGCCACCGTCCCGAGTCGGTCGGCAAGGTGCAGTTGAGACGCGTTCTGCCGGCGGGCAACGGCGTTTGCAGGCGGACCTCGAAACGGGTCGATCCCAGCCTTTCGAGTCGGGTCCGTCCTTCGTGCGATGCGTAGCACGCGAGCTGGTCCAGCCCGTTCAATGACTTGACGACCGTAAATCCGATGGGCGGTGGGTTCGGCGCCCCGATCAGGGGGTCCTCCGGCGTGATCTCGGCGACCGGGAGCGCCAGCGCGTTGACCGCAAGCCGGAACCGCTCGATGCCGCCGTAGGTTTCGTTCATGGCGAACCGGGGGAGAAAGAATGGATTGTCGCTGCTTCCCAGGACGCCGGAATGCTGACCGAAGGCGGCGACGAAGCCCGAATCGCGGATCAATTCCTCGGCCGCCAGGCTGGCTTCCCCGTATGGGTACGCGAACAACGCCGGCGCCTGTCCCAACTCTTCAACGAAGCGCCGGTTCGATCGTTCGATATCGCGCCGGTTACGATCGCCATCGGCGTCGGCCATATGCAGGTGCGACGCCGTCTGGCTGCCTATTGTGACGCCGGTGCGGGCGAACTCGCGGATCTGGTCCCAGTTCATGTATCCGCCAAGTCTCCGGTCAACCGCGTCGGTGGCGACGAAAAGGGTGAACGGATACCCCGCGTCGCGCAGGCGCGGCCACGCCATCCGATAGACGGACAGAAAGGCGTCGTCGACGGAAAGCCCCACGGTGCGGTCGGGAAGCGCGCGACCTTCTCTGAGGGCGGTCACGATCTCGGCGACCGGAAGCACCGCGTACGCGCCGTCGCCAAGTTCACCGAGATGGGATTCGAACTGTTCGAAGGTGACGTTCGTGGACGGATGCTGCGATTCGCCGAAGCGATGGTACATCAAGACCACCGCCGAATCGGCCGCTCGCGCGGCCGGTTGGGCGGCCAGATTCGCGACGACGAGCAGTCCGCCGAGCACCATTGCGAACCGCTTCGTGAAACCGTTGGACTCCACAGGTGGGGCGGCGGTCATGGGGACGAGATTATCACACCGTCGCGGACACTGGGGCCCATTCGTTCGGTCCCGTCTCCCGAGGGTTGTTGTGCGCCGAGCGCAATGCGGGTTATTTCTTTGGCCGAGGCCGTCGTATAGGCTCGCGTCGGTTCACGTATCCGCCGCGGCCGCGCCGCGACGAGCGTCGCAAAGGTTCGACGAAGAAACAGAATCGGTTTCTTGGTACCCTTGAGGGGAACCCCGAATATGATTGAAAGGAACCTTATCGCGATCGCGCTAGTATTCGGAATCGCGGCCCCGGCGACAGCGCAGGAGCTGTGGTCCCCGAAACGCGGCAGCGGTGACTGGTCGGTCACCCTCGGCGCCGGCGCGACGGTTCAACCGCCCTACGACGGATCGGACGAATTCGGGATCCTGCCGTTTCCCGTGGTCGATGTTCGCTACAAGGACATCGTCTTTCTCAGCTCCGCCGAGGGGCTGGGCTGGAACGCCTTCAAAACCCGCAATTTCCGCGTTGGCCCCGTACTCACGTACTACCTCGGGAACAGCGACACGCCGACCGGGGTCGATGAGGTCGATTTCGGAATTCAAGGGGGTGCCGTCGCCGAATTCGCGTTCGACCACTGGCGATTCGACGCCCGGGCGCTCCAGTCGCTCTCGGGTGACGCCGAGGGCCTGCAGATCAACTTCGGAGTCGCCTACGGGACCCGGATCAACGGCGATTGGCGCATCGTTCTCCGGCCCAACGCGAGTTGGTACAACGACAACGAGATGAAGACCTATTTCGGGATCAACTCCAAAGAGGCGGCCACGAGCGGGCTCGCCGAGTTCGCCCCGAGCGCGGGCTTCAAGGATGTGGCCTTCGACCTCGACGTCGCCTACGAGCTGTCCCGAAACTGGAGCATCGTCGCCCTGGCCCGGGCCGGCTACCTGCTCGGCGACGCCGCCGACAGCCCGCTCGTCGATCAGGCGGGCACCGAGCTCCAGTTCTCCACAAGCCTCGGTTTTGCCTACCATTTTTGAACGTCTCCATCCGCGGCCGGATTTCCGGATTGTCCGCAGTCCCGTCGCCGTGTCGGGTTGCGAACGCCTTCCGCGAAATCGGACGGGCACGGACTCATTCCGGTACACCGGAGCCGATGGCCCGCGAAGCGCGCCTCACGCTTAGATGCGGCGCGAGGAGGGTTTGACGATGGCGCCACCGCCGCGGGTGCTGGGCCTGGATACGGCGATGTCGGCCTGCTCGGTCGCTTTGTGCGAAGGTGACCGCGTGCTGGCGAGCCGCCGCGCGATTATGGAACGTGGCCACGCCGAGGCCTTGATGCCGATGGTGCGCGAGGTCCTGGAAGCGGCGCGACGCGCGTTCCGGGATCTCGATCTGATCGCGGTCACCAACGGTCCCGGCACGTTTACGGGAATCCGCATCGGTCTCGCCGCCGCCAAGGGCATGGCGATGGCCGCCAATATTCCGGTCGTCGGCGTGACGACGTTCGAGGCGATCGTCCGTGCCGTCGGCGACGACGAACTCGGCGACGCCAGCCTGCTCGTCGTCCTTGCGACCAAGAGCAAGGGATACTACGCACAAACGTTCTCGCGCGAACGCAAACCCGTCTGCGATCCTTGCGTCGCCGAGCGAAACCAGCTTGCGGAGCTTGTTTGCGAAGGCGAGGTCGTCGTTGCCGGCGATGGGGCGCGCGACGGGGTGGAAGCGCTTGCCGCAGCGGGCGTTCGGGCGCGGTTGTGCGAGCACGCCTTCGTCGCGGATGCGATCCATGTGGCGCAAATCGCGGCCACGGGCATGCGTCACGGCGCGCGCGCGCGCGCGCCGGACCCGCTTTACTTGCGCCCGCCGGGGACGACGCGTTCCGGTTCCACGCGGCGGCGGTAATGGCGCGACCCCGTTTCACCGACGCGCGAACAACGGACGGGTGCCGGATCGTTCACCGCACGATCGGCGAAGCGACCGCGCTGGCGAAGCGCGACGTCGCTTCTTTCACGATTGGGCGGGAGCGTGCGGTTGCTTCGCGCGGTGCTTGCCGAGCCGGGTACGTTCGGGCGGGTTCGCCATCGAAGGGGGCTGGAACGGCGCGGTCGAAAACGACGCCACCCGATCGCTCTTAGCGCGCCTCGGATATGGCGGGGTCGGCCGGAACCCGGCCTCTTGGGCGAGAACCCCGGATCAGGCCTTTTCCTTTCGGATCACGAGACGGTAGACGGCGTCCGATCCCTTCCCCGACGCAACGGGCGAACGGCCCAGAACCGTGTGACCGTGTTCCACCACCGACCGGGGCACGTTTTCCAAGGGTTCGGCGCCCGTCAGGATCACTTCCGCAATCTCGCCCGGCTTCATGCGCTCGATTAGAAGTTTCGTCTTGACGAACGTAAGGGGGCAGACGTCCGCGGTGATGTCGAGCCTGTAGTCAACGGGCTCGTCGACATCTTCGATCGAGGAATTGTTCATGATAGTTTCTTGCGCGGACCTGCGAATCCAAATATGTTAGTAAAAACCCCGAAAGAGAGGAATACATTTAAATGGCTGAGACCCCGGATTCGACAGAGTTGCTGGAGTTGACGACTGAAATCGTCTCCGCCCATGTTGGCAACAACAGCGTCGCCGTCAACGATTTGCCCCAACTGATCCAGGAAGTATACCGATCCTTGGCCCAGGTCGGAGCGGGGCCACTCGTGCCCGAGCGGCCACAGCCAGCGATAGCGATCAAGAAGTCGGTGACCCCCGATTTCATCATCTGCCTCGAAGACGGCAAGAAACTCAAAATGCTCAAGCGCCACCTGAAAACCGCGTACGACATGACGCCCGACGAATACCGCGTGCGGTGGGGGCTGGCGCCCGATTATCCGATGGTGGCGCCGAACTACGCCAAGCACCGCAGCAATCTCGCCAAAAAGATCGGACTCGGAACAAAACCCAGGCGCCGTCGCGGCCGGGTCAATTGATCGCCGGGCGGCGGTTCCGGTAACATTGCCGCGACACCACATTCGGCGCAACGGCCCTCCGGACGATCCGATGTCCCAACGCTCCCGTATCGAGCAACTGTGCATCGATTACGGCATGAAGATGACGGCCCAGCGCCGACTCGTCGCAGACGTACTTTCGGATGCCAGCGACCATCCGAACGTGGTCGAGGTCCATCGGCGCGCCGCCCAGATCGATCCTCGGATTAGCATCGCCACCGTGTACAGGACTCTGCGACTTCTGGAAGAGGCCGACATCCTGGAAAAGCACGACTTCGGGGACGGACGCTCGCGCTACGAATCGGTGCCCGATATCCACCACGACCACTTGATCGACGTCCGGACCGGGCGCGTGATCGAGTTTCGGAACCCCGAAATCGAAGCGCTTCAGGAAAAAACGGCCCGATCCCACGGTTTCAGGCTCATCGGCCATCGCCTGGAACTTTACGGCGTTCCACTGAAATCGAAAAAGAAAGGTGACCGTGGGCGCTAGAACGCTACATATCAAGACCTTCGGTTGCCAGATGAACGTGTATGATTCCGCCCGCATGGCGGACGCGCTTGCGCCGCTCGGATTCGTCTCGACCGAGCGCGCGGACGACGCCGACGTGGTGATCCTCAACACCTGCCATATCCGCGCGAAGGCGGCCGAAAAGGTCTATTCCGAACTCGGTCGGCTGCGCCGTCTCAAGGCGCAGAAGAAAGATCGGGGCGGACGCATGATCCTCGGCGTCGCGGGTTGCGTCGCCCAGGCGGAAGGAGAGGAAATCCTGCGCCGGGCACCGTTCGTCGACTTGGTGGTCGGACCACAGGCCTATCATCGATTGCCGCGCATGATCGTCGATCTCGACCGCTCGGCAGTCCCGGCGATCGATGTCGACTTTCCGCCCGAATCCAAATTTGACCATCTTCCGGAGTTCGGCGCTGCGTCGGGCGTCGGCGCGTTTTTGACGGTTCAGGAGGGTTGCGACAAGTTCTGTAGCTTTTGCGTCGTGCCGTACACGCGCGGGGCGGAGTATTCACGGCCTGCTGGCGACGTCCTCGACGAGGCACGGCGCCTGGTCGACGCTGGCGCGCGCGAGCTCACCTTGTTGGGCCAGAACGTCAACAACTACCACGGCGCGCGGCCGCGCACGTTTTCACCCTCGCGGCCGGGGTCGGCGGAGTGGGGACTGGGCCGGCTGATCGCGGAACTCGCCTCGATCGAAGGGCTGGAGCGGATCCGGTACACCACGTCGTACCCCGCCGATATGAACGCCGAGTTGATCGCGGCCCACCGCGACGTCGCGAAGTTGATGCCGTTCGTTCATCTGCCCGCGCAGTCGGGCTCGGATAAGGTGCTCTCGGCCATGAACCGCCGCCATGACGCCGCCGGTTACCGGCGCATCGCCGAGGCGATGCGAGCGGCGCGTCCCGACATCGCGTTCTCGTCGGACTTCATCGTCGGATTTCCGGGAGAGGGCGAGGCGGACTTCGAAGACACCTTGCGCCTGGTCCGCGATGTCGGCTTTCTCCAGGCCTATTCGTTCAAGTACTCGCCGCGCCCGGGAACGCCCGCGGCGGCGATGGCCGATCAAGTGCCGGAAAGGGTGAAGGCCGCCCGCCTGATGCGGCTGCAGGAGCTCCTCGGCGACCAGCAGATGGATTTCAATCGGCGATGCGCGGGCACCGTCGTGGGGGTCCTGTTCGAGCGCCGCGGCCGCCGGTCGGGCCAAATCCTCGGCCGAAGCCCCTATTCCCTGCCCGTTCACGTCGAGGCCGGCGAAGACAGGATCGGAACGATTGCCGAGGTGCGCGTCATCCGTGCATACGCCAACAGCCTGAGAGGCCGGCTGGAGCCCGGAGAAAGCAATAGCGTGATCCCTTCGGCGACCATGGAATCACGGGCGGAGGCGCGGCCGTGACCGTGCCCCTCGCCCCCACCCCGGCCGACGACGGGGCGCGGAAATCCGAGCGGCTCGAATTCGCCGACAACGCGCTCCTGATCCAGCTCTTCGGCTCCCACCACGCCCATCTCGCGCGTATCGAGCAGCATCTCGACGTCTCGTTGCATGCGCATGGCAACGAGGTGAACGTTGCCGGCCCATCCGACGACGTGACCGCGGCGCGGGCGGTGCTCGAGGGCTTGTACGAGCGCCTGCGGCGTGGCCTGTCGGTCGGTTCCGCGGAAGTGGAGGCCGCGGTGCGCATGGCGGTCCGCGGCGGGCGCGAGGAGATTGCCGGCACGCACATTATTCGCACGCGCAAACGACAGATCACACCCCGCTCGGGGGCGCAACTCGCATACGTGAACGCCATCGAGTCGAGCGATCTCGTCTTCGGTCTCGGGCCTGCGGGAACCGGAAAAACGTACTTGGCCGTGGCCAAGGCGGTCGAAAAACTGGTTGGCGGCGAGGTGGACCGAATCATCCTTTCACGCCCGGCGGTCGAGGCCGGCGAACAGCTCGGATTCTTGCCCGGCGACATGCGCGAAAAAGTGGACCCTTATATGCGCCCGCTCTACGACGCGCTCTACGACATGTTTCCGTCGCAACAGGTGGCGAAGCGCCTCGAGAGTGGCGAGATCGAGATCGCGCCGCTCGCGTTCATGCGCGGGCGCACGCTTTCGAACGCGTTCGTGATCCTGGACGAAGCCCAGAACACGACCCCCATTCAAATGAAGATGTTCCTGACCCGGTTGGGCGAGAATGCGCGCATGGTGGTGACGGGCGATCTCAGTCAGATCGACCTTCCCGATGGCGCGCGCTCGGGCCTGCGCGATTCCGTGGATGTGGTGCGCGATCTCGAAGGCGTCGCCGTGATCACCTTTTCCGACCAGGACGTGTTTCGCCACGCACTGGTGACGCGGGTCGTTCGTGCCTACGAGCGAATGGAGCGGAATGCGAATTCCGCGCGCGAGAAATGACGGCCGCCGACGCCAAAACCACGCCCGGGCTCGCCGTCGACGTGACCATTTGCGCCGAGGGCTGGCGCAAAGGGCTCGCCGAAGCCGAAGACATTTGCCGCCACGCCGCGCTGGCCGCGTTCGCGGGCGCAGGCGCGCGCCTTGACCGCTGCTCAGAGGTCAGTCTCTTGCTCGCCGACGACGCGCGCGTGCGGTCCTTGAACCGGGACTACCGCGGCCGCGACGTCGCCACCAACGTGCTGGCCTTTGCGGGCGGTTCGGTGGGCGAGGGCAGTGGCGGCGGGCCGACGGTGCTCGGGGACGTTGTCGTCGCCTATGAAACCGCCGCCGCCGAGGCCGCTGCCGCGGACGAGCACCTGGCGGATCACTTAAGTCTCCTCGTGGTCCATGGTATGCTTCACCTGCTAGGATTCGATCACCAAACGGACGAGGCCGCCGAACGCATGGAACGGCTGGAGGCGACGATCCTGACATCGCTTTCTGGCGCCGCGTTTCATGCTGGCGCCTCGCAAGAATGATCCTGGGAGATGGACGACCAATCCTCGAGTAGCTCGCCTTGCGAAAGCGGGGCCGGACATCCGTCGTCACTCGCACATTCCTTTCGCGCTTGGCTGAAAGGCCTTCGCGGATTGCGCAACGGAGAGGGTTCGGCGCGTAACACCCTCGAGGAGCTCATCGAAGAGCGCGACGATTCCGAGGTACCGATCGATCAGGACGAGCGCACGTTGCTCGCAAACATCCTCGAGCTGCGCGGCAGCACCGTCCGCGACGTAATGGTGCCCGGCGCCGACATTGTCGCCGTCGATGCCGAGGCCCCGTTGGCCGACGTGATCCAGGCCATGACGCTGGCCGGGCATTCGCGGCTTCCGGTCTACCGCGAGACCCTGGACGATGCCATCGGGATGGTTCACATCAAGGACGTGGTCGCGTGGCGGGGCCAGGATACGGCCTTCGCGCTTTCCAAGATCGTGCGCAAGGTTCTGTTCGTTTCGCCGTCGATGCAGGTGCTGGAGCTGCTCTTGGAGATGCGGGTTACGCGCTCGCATATGGCCCTGGTGGTGGACGAGTTCGGGGGCGTGGACGGGCTCGTCACGATCGAGGACCTGGTCGAGGAGATCGTTGGAGAAATCGAAGATGAGCACGACCGCGCGCTTGAGCCGCGCCTGATCGAAAGGACGGACGGGACCTTAGACGCCGACGCACGCGTGACCGTCGAAACCCTCGAGACACGGGTCGGGCCGCTCCTCGGCGAAGACGAGCGCGAAGACATCGACACGCTTGGTGGGCTGATTTTCTCGCTCGCTGGCCACGTGCCGATCCGGGGCGAGCTCGTCGGCCACCCCTCGGGCCTCGAGTTCGAAGTGCTGGAGGCCGACCCGCGGCGCATCAAGCGCCTGCGGGTCAGGAACGTTCCTCCGCGCGCCGAGTCGGACCAGCGCCCGCGATCGTGAGCCGCGCTCGTTTTCCGGCGCGATCGTGGTCCGCCGCCTCGTGGCCGCCGAGCACCGCGCCGCGTTCGAATCGCGTGCGCGCCGCTAGAGCATCGTCCACTTCTGTGGAATCGCACCGACCCACACTCCCTCCCTACCACCCATGGCAGCGTAGTATTGGGGCGGTTGGGCCGGCGCGCGGGCTGGTTCCGATTAAACGGATTGTCCGCTAGATGCGGGCAGGCTCCGGACCGCCGGCGGAGGCGAATGCAAATTTTCTGATCCGGCGCCTGGGCGCGCTCGGACGCGCGCGCCGGGCGGCGTTGGCCGTTGTGTTGGGTGTCTTGGCGACCGCGGCAATGCCGCCGCTGCATCTCGTCTTCTTTCTGGTTCCCGCGTTCTCGGGACTTCTGGTGCTCATCGATTCGAGCGCGCGGCGGCGCGATGCCCTGGCGCTCGGCTGGTGGTTTGGTCTGGGACACTTCGCGAGCGGGCTCTATTGGGTTGCGTTCGCCTTTCTGGTGAACGCCGAGCGCCACGCCTGGATGGCGCCCTTCGCGGTCGTGGGACTGGCGAGCGTATGCGCGGCGTTTCCGGCGCTCGCGTCGCTGTTCGGCCGGGTTTTCCGCGGCCTCGGCCCGGGCCGTGTGGCGGCGTTCGCCGTCGCCTGGACGGCGTTCGAGTGGGTGCGGAGCTGGGTCTTCACCGGCTTCCCCTGGAATCTCGTCGGGACCGTGTGGACGGCGTCCGATTCCATGATCCAGGCGACAGCTCTGTTCGGCGTACACGGTCTTGGCCTTCTCACGGTTGCCGCGGCGGCGGCTCCGGTGCTTCTCGTCGATGCCGGCGCGAGGGCGCGCCCACGCCGAGCGGCGCTGGCCGTCGGGTTGATGGTCGCGCCGTTGGCGCTCGTTTGGGCCGGCGGTGTAATCCGTCTCGCTCACGCCGAGTCGCGATTCGTTCCCGGCGTCCGCCTGCGACTCGTGCAGCCCGCCATTCCCCAGGCGGACAAGTGGCGATCCGAATCGCGCCTCGACCACGTCGTCGAACAGGCGCGCCTAAGCGTCGAAGGCGCCGACGCCGCAAACCCGTTGCCGACCCACGTGATCTGGGCCGAGTCGGCCGTGCCGTTCTTCGTCGAGTACGAGCCCGCCGTCCGGGCCTTGATCGCCGAGGCGACGCCGGCGGGAGGGATTACCCTGTTCGGCGCGCCGCGGCGCACACCTCCGGGAACGGTCCCCTACCGTGTCTGGAACAGCCTTTTCGCGATCGACCCCGAAGGACACCTCAGCTGGACCTACGACAAGCATCGCTTGGTTCCCTTCGGTGAATACGTACCGTTTCGAAACATCCTGAATCCCGCCAAGATCACCTCGGGCGGAACCGATTTCTCGCCCGGCGCGCGCCGCCAAACGCTCGATCTTCCGGGGCTCCCGCCGGTCGGTCCGTTGATCTGCTACGAAGCGATTTTCCCGGGGAGGGTCGTGGATTCGGCGCGTCGGCCGAGCTGGCTCCTCAACCTCACCAACGACGGTTGGTTCGGCGTCTCGACGGGTCCGTATCAACACTTCGCGGCGGCCAAGCTGCGCGCGGTCGAAGAGGGTATACCCCTTGTGCGGGTGGCGAACACGGGGATCTCGGGCGTCGTCGACGCCTACGGGCGGACCACGGTTTCCTTGCCCTTGGGGCGCAAGGGCGTGGTCGACGCCGCGCTTCCCGCGCCGCTGGGGGGCGTGACGCCCTACGGCCGATTCGGCGATTTGGCGGCCCTGATTGCCGCCGCCATTGCGATCATGTCTTGTTTCATTTTGAAAAAATACAACTATTAGTAGGGTTTTTGAACCTTAAGTTGAAGTATATTTTCCTCTTCTATCTTTTGGATTACTCATTGTACACTAAGGAATTCCAATCTCTCTATTGACCCACTTGCCTCGCCCAATCATATTGCGCGTTGATATTCCGGTGCCGAACGCCTCCGCGACGCGGCTTAGGCGTTCGTGTTCATGAGAGGGGTTTGAGTTGGCATGAAGGCTGCAACCGCAACCCGTCCGCGAAAGAAACGGTCGCGGGCGCCGGCGAAGAATGGTCCGAACCCGGTCGATGTTCACGTCGGCGCACGGGTCCGGTTGCGCCGCACACTGGTCGGGATGAGTCAGGACAAACTCGGTCAGGCGCTCGGTCTGACCTTTCAGCAGGTCCAAAAATACGAACGCGGATCCAACCGCATCGGCTCGAGCCGGCTCTATCAGCTCGGCCAAATCCTCGATGTGCCGGTTTCGCACTTTTTCGACGAGATGCCTGATGACATCGCGGCGTCGCAGCGCGGTCACGGCGCCCACGGACTCGCGGACCAGGCACAGCAATCCTACGGCGACGATTCCTTGACTCGCCGTGAGACCCTGGAGCTCGCACGTGCTTATTACCGGATCACCGATCCGAAGGTGCGAAAGCAACTGTTCGAGCTGACGAAATCGCTGAGCGGGCCGGTGCCCCGAATAAAGAAGCGTTGAGTTCCCCGATTCCGGCGGCCAGCACGCCAGCAAACGGGGACTGGTCGAAACTCCTTGACGCTCGTAACAATGCTTGCAACAAGAACCGCCGCCCGCGCGAGCGGACGAAACGGCGCCGTCAGTCCCGCGTTCGTGCGGGCGCGTTGAATGCCGGCCGTATTATGTGGCCGCACGTCGCGCTGGCGACGCCAGATACCTGCACTGTTTTCAAGGCCACGTTCGAGCGTGCAACGCGACAACTTAAACGCGAACTGTGAATTGCCCTCATGGGATTGTTGCGGATGGGCGCCGGGATACCGGGCACGTCGGCCACCCGCTGAGCAAAGGTGCGTGAAGTGAAAAACAGCGAGTATCTGTTCACGAGTGAATCGGTCTCGGAGGGGCACCCCGACAAAATCTGCGATCGCATATCCGACGCGATCGTCGACGCCTACCTCACGGCCGATCCCTTCGCGCGCGTTGGCGTCGAGACCCTGTGCACCACCAACCGCGTCGTCATCGCCGGCGAGGTACGCGGGCTTGTGTCGATCCCCCGCGACGGCATCGAGAGCATCGCCCGCACGGCGATCAAGGAGATCGGTTACGAGCAGGAGAGTTTTCACTGGCAGATGGCCGACGTCGACGTTTACGTGCATGCCCAGTCCACGGATATCGCCGTTGGCGTGGATGCGGCCGGCAACAAGGACGAGGGTGCCGGCGACCAGGGCATGATGTTCGGTTTCGCGTGCCGCGAGACCGACGTCCTGATGCCGGCGCCCATCTACTATGCGCACGCGATCCTGAGATCCATCGCCGAGGCCCGGCATTCGGGCGCCGAACCGGAATTGGGCCCGGACGCGAAAAGCCAAGTGACCCTCGCCTACGTGGATGGCAAGCCGTTCCGGGCCGAGGCCGTGGTCGTGTCCACCCAGCACGCCGAAAAGCTTTCTCAAGACGAGGTTCGCGAGATCGTTCGCCCGCACGTGCTCAACGTGCTGCCCGAGGGTTGGATGTGCGAGGAAGAAAAATTCTTCGTCAACCCGACGGGCCGCTTCGTGATCGGAGGGCCGCACGGGGATGCGGGGCTCACCGGGCGCAAGATCATCGTCGATACGTACGGGGGCGCCGCGCCCCATGGCGGCGGCGCGTTTTCGGGAAAGGATCCGTCCAAGGTTGACCGCTCGGCGGCCTATGCCGCGCGTTACCTCGCCAAGAACGTGGTCGCGGCCGAATTCGCCGAGCGATGCACGATCCAACTCTCATACGCGATCGGCGTCTCCAAACCCCTTTCGCTTTACATCGACACCCACGGGACCGGACGCGTGGACGGCCACAAACTATCCGACGTGCTTCAGACCCTTGTCGATCTTTCGCCGCGGGGGATCCGCGAGCACCTGAAACTCAACCGGCCGATCTACGCCCGGACCGCGGCGTACGGTCACTTCGGCCGGGCCCCGGAACCCGACGGCGGGTTTTCATGGGAGCGCATGGATCTGGTGTCGGCATTGCGTTCGGCGTTCGCCGCGCATTGAGCGGCCGCGAGCGAGACGCGTCTCGGGACGATCGTTCGCACGCCTTGTTGTACGGACGCCGGCGCGGGCACGGTCTTCGCCCCGGACGCCAAAGGCTGATCGCAGACATGCTGCCCGCGATGCGCTTGGCAGTGCCCGAATCCGGTCCCATCCAGACCGACGCCGTGTTCTCTTGGCCGGTCCGCGATTTGTGGCTCGAGATCGGCTTCGGATCGGGCGAACACTTGGCCGCCCAGGCTCGCGCGCATCCCGACGTCGGACTCATCGGATGCGAGGTGTTCGTCAACGGAATCGCCGCGCTGCTCGCGCGCATGGCGCAAGACGCGATCACGAACGTCCGCATCTTCGACGATGATGCGCGTCTGCTGATGCGGCGGCTTCCCGACGCGAGCCTCGGGCGGGTCTTCATTCTCTTTCCCGACCCCTGGCCCAAGACCCGCCACGCGGCCCGCCGCTTCGTCTCGGCCGAGAACCTGGATACCTTGGCGCGCCTCATGCGCGACGGAGCGGAGCTCCGGTTCGCGAGCGATCATGCCGAATACGTGCGCCAAACCCTCGACGTCGTGGGCCGCGATGCGCGCTTCACCTGGACCGCCCGGACGCGCGCGGACTGGCGCCGTCCCGGCGACGCGATCGCGACCCGCTACGAGGCCAAGGCCCAACGCCAAGGGCGCGCGTGCGTGCACTTGCGGTTCTTGCGCCAGTCGCGTGCCTGAACCGAAACCGCGCTTACGGCGCCTGGATGCGCGCGTCCCGGGCGACGAACGGCTCCCTTGTATTCGGCGCGGATGGGAGTATATATTTGTTGTCGCGCAAGTGTTGCGCTACGAAATTCGCCCTTGTGGTCGGAATGGACGAGGGTGGGCCGGCGGCCCACCTTTTATTTTGGTCGAAGCCGGCAATGCCGCGGAACGGTCACGACCGATTAGCATGCGACGCGGACCTGCCGCGCCGAATCGAACGCACGATAGCGCCGATCGTGCGCGAGCTCGGGTTCGTCATCGTCCGGGTGCGGGTGTTCGGCGTTGACAGGCCCCGGTTGCAGATCATGGTGGAGCGGCACGACGGCGGATCGATCACGGTCGACGATTGCGCCGACATCTCTCGCGCCGTATCGGCGGCCTTGATTGTGGACGATCCCATCGCCGGATCATACACGCTTGAGGTGAGCTCCCCCGGTATCGATCGCCCGCTGGTTCGGCCAGAGGATTTCGAGCGCTTCGCGGGCAGCGAGGCCAAGCTGACCACGAAGCGCGTGATCGACGGGCAAAAACGCTTCCGCGGCCTACTCCTGGGGCTCGACGGCGGCGCCGTGCGTATCGTGGTCGACGGCACCGAGCGTGCCATCGCGATCGACGACATCGCCCAGGCGAAACTGGTCTTGATCGACGCGTCGTTGCGCAAAGAGCGCAAACCGGTGAAGTGACGAGGGTCCGAATCCATGGAAAACGAGTCAGTCTATTCGCGGCTAGAACTTCTGCAGGTGGCGGAAACGGTGGCCCGTGACAAGGGCATCGGCCGCGACGAGGTCATCGAGGCCATGGAACAGGCCATCCAGAGGGCCGGCCGGTCCAAATATGGACACGAGCACGACATTCGCGCGACGATCGACCGGGAATCCGGCGCCATCAAGCTGGCCCGCTACCTTGAGGTGGCCGAGGAAATAGAGGATGAGGCGACGCAGATCAATTTGGAGACGGCGCGCAAACAGAAGTCCGACGCCGAGGTCGGCGAGTTCCTGATCGAGCCCCTGCCGCCCATCGATTTCGGACGCATCGCCGCCCAGACCGCGAAGCAGGTTATCGTCCAGAAGGTGCGCGAAGCCGAACGTAAGCGGCAATACGAGGAGTTCAAGGACCGGGAAGGCGAAATCGTCAACGGTCTCGTGAAGCGCGTCGAGTTCGGAAATGTGATCGTCGATCTGGGGCGGGCCGAGGCGCTTCTCCGGCGCGACGAGTGCATTCCCCGGGAGCATTTTTCCAACGGCGACAGGGTCCGCGCCCACATCGTCGCGGTCCGCGAGGAGCCACGCGGACCCCAGATATTCCTGTCGCGCAGCCATCCGCATTTCATGGCCAGTCTGTTCGCCCAGGAAGTCCCGGAAATCTACGACGGGATCATCGAGATCAAGGCGGTGGCCCGCGATCCGGGCTCGCGCGCCAAGATCGGGGTGATTTCCAGCGACTCCAGCATCGATCCGGTCGGCGCCTGCGTGGGCATGCGCGGATCGCGGGTCCAGGCGGTGGTCGGCGAGCTCCAGGGCGAAAAGATCGACATCATCCCGTGGTCGCCCGATCCCGCAACCTTCATCGTCAACGCGCTGGCGCCGGCCGAAGTGGCGAAGGTCGTCCTCGACGAAGAGGCCCATCGCATCGAGGTGGTGGTGCCGGACGATCAGCTCAGCCTTGCCATCGGTCGGCGTGGGCAGAACGTTCGGCTGGCTTCGCAGCTTACCGGCTGGGACATCGACATCCTGACCGAGGCCGAGGAATCGGAGCGCCGCACCGAGGAATTTCGCTCGCTCTCGCAAATGTTCGTCGATTCCCTCGCCGTCGACGAGGTGATCGCGCACCTCCTGGTGACGGAGGGATTTTCCTCGGTCGATGAAGTTGCGTTCGTTCCGGCCGGAGACCTCGTCGAGATCGAGGGGTTCGACGAAAACGTCGCGGCGGAATTGCAAGAACGCGCCCGCGTGTTCCTAGCCGAGAAGGACGCCGAGAACACGCGGCGTCGCCAGGAACTTGGCGTGACTGAGGACGTCGCCGGGATCGCGGCGCTGACGCCGGCCTGTCTCGTCGCCCTCGGCGAGAACGGCGTCAAGACGCTCGACGACCTTGGCGATCTCGCAAGCGACGAGCTTCTTGAAATCATGCCCGAAGGCGTGCTGAGCGCGGAGAAGGCCAACGAGGTCATCATGGCGGCAAGGGCCCACTGGTTCGAGGACGAGGACGTCGCGCCACCGGACGGCGGCGGCGAAGACGCCGGCGTGCAACCGCCGGTCCCGGAGGACGCGGACGCCGCCAACCGCGAGGCCGTGCCCGAGGAACCTTTGGTCTAGGGTGGGGCGTCGCGGACCGTGATGGGTGCTCGATCGAGAACCGGCGCGCGCCGGGAGGCCGCGCGGCCTAGTCCCCGGTCCCCGGGCGAGGTTGCGATCGGCCGTCGGGGCGCCGAACCCGAGCCCCTGCGCCGGTGTCTCGTGTCCGGCGCGCGACTCCCGAAATCGGCGCTGCTTCGGTTCGTCGTAGCCCCCGATGGTGCGCTTGCGCCGGACCTCGGCGGTCGTCTGCCGGGTCGCGGATTGTGGTTGAGGTCGCGCCGCGATGTGGTAAATACGGCGTGCGACACGAACGCGTTCGCCAAAGCGGCGAGGGCGCGCGTCACCGTTCCCGCCGATCTGGCCGATCGGGTGGAGGGGTTGATGGCGCGCCGTTGCCTCGATCTCGTCGGGCTCGCTCGGCGGGCGGGCGAGGCGGCGGCCGGGTTCGAAAAAGTAAAGGCGTGGATCAACGCTGGCCGGGGTGGCGTCGTGCTTGCGGCCGTCGACGGTTCGCCGTCCGCGCGCCAAAAGCTCAAGGCGCTGGCGCGCGATATACCGTTGATCGAGGCGTTTGAGGGCGACGTTCTCGGGGCCGCCATGGGACGTTCTTTCGGCGTTAGCTTCGTCGTCGCGCCGGGACGCTTCGCCGAACGCCTGATGGAAGAGGTTGGGCGCCTTCTCGCGTACCGGTGCCAGGCCGTCGGGCGGCATGAACCCGGGCCGGCGGCGGTCGGCGAAAGGGAGCAACGGAGCGCGAACGAAGCCGGGATAGATGGATTGAGATGAGCGAGACGACGGAACAAGACACGGACGAACGGGCCCGAAAGAAGCCCTTGAGCCTGGCCCAGCCGGAGAAGCTCGAGATCAAGAAGACGGTCGAGAGCGGCCAGGTTCGTCAGAGCTTCTCGCACGGCCGTTCCAAGGTCGTTGCCGTCGAGGTTCGTCGGAAGCGGACCTACGCCCTCGATTCGTCGGGCGCGGCGGCGGAAGTCAAGGAAGGCAGCGAAGCGGCGCCGGCGCCCGGGGCGACGACGGTCGCGCGCGCCCCCGCCGCCGCCGGCGCGGCGACCGCCGACCATCTGACCACCGAAGAGAAGGCGGTTCGCGTCCGCGCGTTTGAGGACGCGCGCCGGGTTTCGGAGCAGACGCGCCACGCCGCCCAGCACGGGGCCGGAGCCGCGGCGCCGGAGGCCGCGCCGACGACCGAGGAGCTCGAGGCGGCGGCCGAAAAGGCGCGCCGCCAGGTCGAAGAGGAGGACGCGCGCCGCCGCGAAGAGGAGGACGAGCGCCGCAAGGCCGAGGATGAGGAGGCGCTGCGCCGCGAGGAGCAGGCCAAGGCCGCCGCCGCGCTGGCGGCCGCGAAACTCAAAACCCTGGAAGGCGGTGAACCCGAGGAGGCCGAAGAGCGTCCCCGCGGCAAGAGGCCGGGACGGCCGGAGCCCCGACGCCCGAGCATCTCGGCGCGCCGTGGCGAGCCCAGGCGGCGGTCGTCGAAACTGACGATTACCAGCGCGCTCAGCGGTGCCGACGAGAAGGCGCGCTCGTTGGCGTCGGTTCGCCGCGCCCGCGAGAAGGAGCGGCTAAAACTCCTGCGCGACGCCGACGGCGAGGTCCAGAAGATCATCCGGGACGTGACGATCCCCGACGCGATCACGGTCCAGGAGCTCGCCAACCGCATGGCAGAACGCGGGGCCGAAGTGATCAAGGCGCTCATGAAGATGGGCATCATGGCCACCATCAACGAGTCCATCGAGGGCGACACGGCCGAGGTCGTCGCCAACGAATTCGGACACAACGTCAAACGGGTTGGCGAGGCCGACGTCGAGATCGGACTGGGGCGCGACGCCGTCGCGGAAGGCCCCGGGCAGCCGCGGCCTCCGGTGGTGACGGTCATGGGCCACGTCGATCACGGCAAGACGTCGCTTCTGGACGCATTGCGCGAGACCGACCAGGTCTCGCTCGAGGCGGGGGGAATCACCCAGCACATCGGTGCCTACCAGGTCACGCTGTCGTCGGGCGGAAAGATCACCTTTATCGACACGCCCGGCCACGAGGCCTTCACCGAAATGCGGGCGCGGGGCGCGGGGGTCACCGACATCGTCGTCCTCGTCGTCGCGGCGGACGATGGCGTCATGCCGCAGACGATCGAAGCCGTCCACCACGCGAAGGCGGCGAATGTGCCGGTGATCGTCGCCATAAACAAGACGGACCGTCCCGACGCCGACCCCGGACGCGTCCGCACCGAGCTTCTCCAGCACGACATCGTGGTCGAGGAGGTGGGTGGCGATACGTTGAACGTGGAGATCTCGGCCAAGGAGCGGATCAACCTCGACAAGCTCGAGGAAGCCATTCTTCTCCAGGCCGAAATGCTCGATCTCAAGGCCAACGCCGACGGTGCGACCGACGGTGTGATCATCGAATCGAAGGTGGAACATGGCCGCGGTTCGATCGCCACCGTCCTGGTGCGCAACGGAACCCTTCGGGTCGGCGATGTCCTCGTCGCGGGACGGGCATGGGGCCGCGTGCGCGCGCTGATGGACGCCCACGGTGAAATCGTGGTCGAGGCCGGGCCTGCCACGCCGGTCGAAATTCAGGGGCTGAACGACACGCCGGCCGCCGGAGACGAATTCGTCGTCGTCGACAGCGAGGCCCGCGCGCGCCAGGTGTCCGAGTTCCGCAAGCGCAAGGAGCGCGACACGCGGGCGGCGGCGAGCGTGCGCGGGACAGTCGACCAGATGTTCGACCGAATCCAGGACGACGGCGCCCAGGAGCTGCCGGTGGTCATCAAGGCCGACGCCCACGGCTCGACCGAAGCGATCGAAGGCGCATTGACTGGCCTCGAGACCGACGAGGTCAAGGTCAACGTGCTGCACGCGGGCGTCGGCGGGATCAACGAAGCCGACGTGACGCTCGCGCGCTCGTCGAACGCGTTCGTTATCGGCTTCGGCGTCCGCGCCAACCGTCAGGCGCGCGAGCTCGCGCGCCGCGAAGACGTCGAGATCCGGTATTACTCGGTGATCTACGAGATTGTCGACGATCTCAAGAGAATCCTCTCGGGCATGCTTGCACCCGCGTTGAAGGAGCACTCGCTCGGGTCCGCCGAAGTCCTCAAGGTCTTCAGCGTGTCCAAGGTGGGCAAGGTCGCAGGTTGCATGGTCACGGAAGGGACCGTCCAACGCGGCTCACGGGTACGCTTGTTGCGCGACCACATCATCGTGCACGAGGGCGAGCTCTCGCAGCTGAAACGATTCAAGGACGACGCCCGCGAAGTGAGGGAAGGCAACGAATGCGGCGTCGCGTTCGAGAAGTTCCAGGACTATCGCGAAGGCGACGTGATCGAGTGCTACCGGGTCGAGGAGCTCGTGCGTCACCTTTGACGGGGGCTGGCCGGCCGTGGGTGGCGTTGTGGTCGGGACGACGCGGCCCGGCGCCCGTTACGACGCTGGGAGGCCGTCTCCGGGACAAAACGGATCATGAGCAAACGCACGGGCAGACCGCCCAGCCAGCGCCAGTTGCGGGTCGGCGAGGAGATTCGCCACGTGCTCGCGGAGTTGATGGAGCGCAGACGGTTGCGTGACCGTGCCCTCGATGGGCATTCGATCACGGTCACCGAGGCCCGCGTGAGCGCCGATCTTCGCTCGGCCGACGTGTTCGTGATCCCGCTCGGCGGCGGCGATGGGGCGGTGATTCTCAATGCGCTGGCGAGGGCGAAGCCTTTCCTACGGCGCGAAATCGCTCGCTCCGTACGCCTCAAATTCGTTCCCGAACTTCGCTTCCATGAAGACCAAACGTTCGATGCGGCGCGCCGCATCGAAGAGCTTTTGCACCCCGTCGACGGCGAAGCGAAGGCCCATGAGTCGTAAGCGACGCGGGAAAGCGATCAACGGCTGGCTCGTCATCGACAAATCCCGCGGCGCGACGTCTGCGGCCGTGGTCGCCCAGGTGCGGCGGATGACCGGCGCCGCCCGGGTCGGCCATTGCGGGACACTCGATCCCCTGGCGACGGGCGTTCTTCCACTGGCGTTCGGTGAGGCGACCAAGACGGTTTCCTACGCGATGGACCGTCCGAAACTCTATCGATTGGTGATTCGATGGGGCGAGGCGCGCGCGACCGAGGATGCCGAAGGCGCGGTGATCGAGACCAGCACGCGACGCCCCGCGAGAGACGAGATCGCGAGTGTCCTCGACCAATTCACGGGTGAGGTCGAGCAGGTTCCACCGATATTCTCGGCCATCAAGGTGGCCGGCCGGCGGGCGTACGACCTGGCGCGCGCCGGCGAACCGGTCAAGCTCGCGCCGCGGATCGTGCGGATCGAATCGCTCAAGCTGTTGCGCGTCCCCGACGCCGATCATGCCGAATTCGAGGTCGCCGCGGGAAAGGGCGCCTATATGCGCAGCTTGGCGCGCGATCTCGCCCTCGCGCTCGGGACCGTCGGTCACCTGGCCGAGCTGAGGCGCACCCGGGTGGGGCCGTTTTCGGAAGAGAACGCGATTTCACTGGAAAAACTCGCGACCCTCGGCCATAGTGCGCCATTCGAGAGCCACTTGCTTCCGATCGAGACCGCGCTGGACGACATCCCGGCGCTGGCCCTGACGGAGCAAGAAGCCCGCCGCCTACGGCACGGCCGCGCCGTGCCCGTACTTCCGGTGGCAAGCCGGTCTCCCCTCAAGAATGTCACCAAGGGCGCGATAGTTTGCGCTATGACCGAGGGCAAACCGGTTGCGTTAGCGCGCATCGCGGGCGGCGAGATCCGCCCGGTTCGCGTCCTCAATCTCTGATAGCTGGAGCAGACGATGTCGATTACCGCAGTGCGTAAGCAGGAGCTCATTTCCGAGTACGCCGTCAATGAGGGCGACACGGGTTCGCCGGAGGTCCAGGTCGCCATCTTGAGCGAACGCATCCGTAACCTGACCGAGCACCTCAAGACGCACGCAAAGGACTTTCACTCGCGCCGGGGCCTTCTGATGATGGTCAGCAAGCGCAGGCGCCTTCTCGATTACCTGCACAAGACCAAAACCGGCCGTTACGACACCGTCGTCCAACGGCTGGGACTCCGGCGATAGCGCCACATGGCCGAATTCCGGCGATCGGGTGCGGTGTTCGGCACGAGTTTGCCGGACCCTGCGACGATACCCCTAACGCCGGCCGGCGGCTGGAATCGAAGCGAGGATTCCATCGATAACGCGCGCGCATCCGGCGCGCGCGTTATGACGCAATTGGGCGCGCGACGATCGCGCGCGAGCAGTTAAGGAAAACCACCTAATGTTCAAGGAGTTCAGAAAGGAAATCGAATGGGGCGGGCGCCCCTTGGTGTTCGAGACCGGCAAGTTTGCACGCCAGGCCGACGGGGCCGTCATGGTCACCTACGGCGAAACCAAGGTGCTGTGTACTGCCGTCGCGGAAAAGACGCCGCGGAGGGCACTTGATTTTTTCCCGTTGACCGTCGACTACCAGGAGAAGGCCTTCGCCGCCGGTAAGATCCCCGGCGGATTCTTCAAAAGGGAAGGTCGGCCCGGCGAAAACGAGACACTCACGTCTCGGTTGATCGACCGGCCTATCCGACCGCTTTTCGCCGAGGGTTTCCGCAACGAGACCCACGTTATCTGCACCGTGGTCTCACACGACCTCGAGAACAATCCCGACGTCGTCGCCATGGTGGGGGCGTCGGCGGCGTTGACCCTGTCGGGGATCCCGTTCTTGGGCCCGATCGGCGGGTGCCGGGTGGGCTATATCAACGGCGAATACGTGCTCAATCCACAGATCGACGAGATGCCGGCGTCGGATCTCGATCTGCTCGTCGCCGGAACCTCGGAAGGCGTGTTGATGGTGGAATCCGAGGCAAACGAGCTTTCCGAGGAGGTCATGCTGGGCGCCGTGATGTTCGCGCACAAGGCGTGCCAGCCGGTCATCGGCGCCATCATCGAGCTCGCCGAAGCCTGCGCGAAGGAGCCGTGGGAAGTTCCGGCGCCACCCGCCGGCAAACAGGAGATCATCGACCGCGTGACCGCGGCCTGCGAATCGGATTTGCGCGATGCCTACGCCGATCCCCTCAAGCAATCGCGCACCGAGAAGTTGGCCGCGATTCGGGAGCGCATCGCGGCCGAGCTCGCCGCCGCCGAAACGATGGACGCGGCGCTGGTTGCCGTGGTGTTCTCCGGCGTTTTCAAGTCCTTGGAAAAATCGATCGTGCGCAAGGACATCGTGCGCACGCGCAAGCGCATCGACGGACGCGACACCTCGACTGTCCGCCCCATCGCCGCCGAGGTGGGCGTCCTGCCCCGCGCGCACGGGAGCGCGCTGTTCACCCGCGGCGAGACCCAAGCGCTGGTGGTTGCGACGCTGGGAACCGGCCAGGACGAGCAGATCATGGACGTTATCGGCGGCGAGTACCGCGAGCACTTCTTGCTCCACTACAATTTCCCGCCCTACGCGACCGGCGAGGCGAAATTCCTGCGCTCGCCGGGACGCCGCGAGATCGGGCACGGCAAGCTGGCGTGGCGTGCGCTGCGCCCGTTGCTGCCTACCAAGGATGACTTCCCCTACACCATCCGCGTGGTCTCGGAGATTACGGAATCGAACGGTTCGTCCTCGATGGCCACCGTGTGCGGCACTTCGCTGGCGTTGATGGACGCCGGCGTGCCCATGAAACACCCGGTTGCCGGAATCGCCATGGGCCTGATCAGCGATAGCGATGGTGTCGCCATACTCTCCGACATCCTAGGCGATGAAGACCATCTGGGCGACATGGACTTCAAGGTGGCGGGAACCGAAACCGGGATCACGTCGCTGCAGATGGACATCAAGATCACCTCGATCACCCGCGAGATCATGGAAACGGCGCTCTCGCAGGCCCGCGAGGGGCGCTTGTGGATTCTCAGTGAAATGGCGAGCGCGTTGTCGAGCGCGCGCGACGGGGTCAGCAAGCACGCGCCGCGCATCACGGTCATCAAGATCGCGCGCGACAAGATCCGTGAGGTGATCGGACCGGGCGGAAAGATGATCCGGGAGATCTGCGCGATCACGGGCGCGAAGATCGACATCGAAGACGACGGCACGGTCAAAGTGGCCGCGGTCGAGGAGGCGGCGGCGGAAGAGGCGATCCGCTTGATCAACAACATCGCGGCCGAGCCCGAGGTGGGGAGAATCTACGACGGCAAAGTGGTCAAGATCATGGAGTTCGGGGCTTTCGTGAACTATCTCGGCAGCCGCGACGGCCTCGTCCACATCAGCCAGATTGCCCCTCATCGCGTCGCCAAGGTGACCGACGTCATCAACGTCGGCGATACGGTGAAGGTGAAGCTGATCGGAGTCGACGATCGCGGCAAGGTGAAGCTTTCCATGCGTGCCGTCGATCAGGGCACCGGTGAAGAGATCGTCGAAGGTGCGAGAGAAACCGAGGACGCGCACTGATTCACCCGCGCGCGGGATTCGACCCGCGCCCGCCCGCCGCCGCCGAGGGCCGCGCGCGGATACGCCCACCTTGAGGCCGCTACTTCGCCTGCCGCCCGTGATCGGTCATCGCGGCGCCGCCGGGCGGGCGCCCGAGAACACACTCGCCGGTCTTCATCGCGCCGCCCGACTCGGCGCATCGTGGGTCGAGTTCGACGTCCGCCTCAGCGCCGACGGCGCGCCGGTCGTCATGCACGATCCGACGCTCAAGCGTACGACCGGCGCCCCGGGCCGGGTGTCGACAACACCGATGGAGACGCTCGCGTCGCTGGACGCGGGCGCGTGGTTCGATCCGTGTTTCGCCGGCGAGACCATTCCCAGCCTGGAAGCCGCGATCGCATGCGTTCGCGATCTCGGGCTCGGCGCCAACGTCGAGCTCAAGCCAGCGCCGGGGCGCGCGGCCGCCCTGGTCGAAAACTCGTTGCGCGCGATCGCGCGGGCCGTGAGGGCCGGCCGCGGCCGCCCCCCGCCTCCGCCACTCTTGCTTTCCAGCACGTCACGCACGATTCTCGATGCGGTGCGGCGCCTTGCGCCCGAGCTTCCCCGCGGCCTCGTCGCCCACCACGTGCCACGGGATTGGCGTTCGGCGGCCGTGCGCCTAGGGTGCGCGTCGCTGCACGTCTCAGCGCCATCGCTCACGCCCGCGCGCGTGCATGAGATTAAATCGGCCGGGCTCTGGCTCGCGGTCTTCACGGTCAACGATCCGAGGCGCGCCGGCATCTTCTGGGAATGGGGCGTCGATTCGATCTTCAGCGACTTTCCCGACCTCTTGCTTGCGGCCCGGCGAGGGTGCGGCTGAGCGTCCGCGCGCCAGGATTCGTCTTTTTCGCGATCAGTACATATATGCAATCACAAAGGAGGAGGCGTCAGGCCGTTCGCGATTTGCAACGAAAGAGCAGCTATTTGCGTGAGGATTTGATCGAATGCGCCCATGGACGGCTGTTCGGCCCTGGTAACGCGCGCCTGCCGCTGCCGCCGATGCTGATGATCGACCGGATCGTCGGGATCGCGGAGACGGGTGGCCGTTACGGAAAAGGGGAAATTCTCGCGGAACTGGACATCAAACCCGATCTTTGGTTCTTTCAGTGTCATTTCGAATCGGATCCCGTGATGCCCGGCTGCCTCGGCCTCGATGCGCTCTGGCAGTTGACCGGGTTCTTTCTGGGGTGGATTGGCGCCCCGGGACGGGGCCGGGCGCTCGCCGTCGGAAAGGTGAAATTCGCTGGTCAGGTGGCGCCTTCGACGAAGCGACTCGAATACCGGATCGACGTAAAGCGCGTCATCCAGCGCCAAGTGAGCCTGGCTATCGCCGACGGGTCGGTGTCCGCCGACGGGCAGCCGATCTACGAAGTCAAGGACATGCGGGTCGGTGTATTCACGGCGCCGGAGGGCGCGTTCAGCGACGAGTGACAGGGACGGGACGGCCATGAAACGCGCAGTTATTACGGGACTTGGGATCGTATCCAGCATCGGAAACAGCGCCGCAGACGTCGTGAACGCGCTGCGTGAGGGCCGTTCGGGAATCACGTTTTCCGAGGAATACCGGGAGATGGGGTTCCGCAGCCAGGTTCACGGGCGTCCCGACATCGACCTAGATGCGGTCGTCGACCGCAAGTTCCGAAGGTTCATGGGCGACGGGGCGGCCTACAACTACGTCGCCATGGTCCAGGCGGTCGAGGATTCCGGGCTCGAGCCGACCATGGTCTCGAACGAGCGGACGGGCATGATCGTGGGTTCGGGGGGGCCGTCGACGAAGAACCTGTTGCAGGCGTTCGATGTGGCGCGCGAGAAGGGGCCGAAGCGGGTGGGTCCGTTCATGGTCCCGCGAACCATGTCGAGCACCAACTCGGCGACGCTGGCAACCGCGTTTGAGATCAAGGGTGTCAGCTACTCGATCAGCTCGGCCTGCGCGACCAGCGCACACTGCATAGGCAACGCGACCGAGCTCGTGCAACTGGGCAAACAGGACGTGGTCTTCGCGGGCGGCGGCGAAGAGCTTGATTGGACGATGACGGTCCTGTTCGATGCCATGCCGGCGTTGTCGTCGAAGTACAACGACACACCCGAGGCGGCTTCGCGCGCGTTCGACGCGAATCGCGACGGCTTCGTCATCGCCGGCGGCGGCGGGGTCGTGGTGGTCGAGGAGCTGGAGCACGCCAAGGCGCGGGGCGCCAAGATCTACGCCGAGATCGTGGGTTACGGAGCCACTTCCGACGGCTACGACATGGTTCAACCGTCGGGCGAAGGCGCGGCCCGCTGCATGCGGCTGGCGATGCGGGACCTGGACCAGCCGATCGATTACATCAACACCCACGGCACAGGAACGCCGATCGGCGACCTCCGCGAACTCGAGGTGCTGGGCGAAGTGTTCCGCTCGCGCAACCGGATTCCTGCGTTCAACTCGACCAAGTCGCTGACCGGCCACGCGTTGGGCGCCGCCGGCGTGCACGAAGCCATTTTCAGCCTTCTGATGATGGAGCACGGGTTCATCTGCGAATCGGCGAATGTCGGCGAGCTAACGCCCGAAGCTGAAGACATGCCGATCGTCCTCGAACGCCGCGATGACGTGACCCTCAACTGCGTGCTTTCGAACAGCTTCGGCTTCGGCGGAACCAATGCGACGCTGGCCTTTGCCCGCTACGACGGCTGAAACGGCGCGTCCGATCCAAGTTCACCGGTCGCGGGCGACGTGGCGCCACCGCTAGCCCGGGCCGCCGCCGGCTCCGCGCTGATGGCCGGGAAACGGGGCCTCGTGATGGGAGTTGCGAACGAGCGCTCCATTGCCTGGGGCATCGCGAGGACGCTCTATCGCTACGGCGCCGAACTCGCCTTCACGTACCAGGGTGAGGCGATCGGCCGGCGGGTGACGCCGCTCGCCCAATCGGTCTCATCCGACATCGTTCTCGAGTGCGACGTCGAGGACGAGGCGCATCTCGATGCCACCTTCACCACCCTCGCCGACAAGTGGGAACGGCTGGACTTCGTCGTCCACGCCCTCGCCTTCGCCAATCGCGACACGCTCAAGGGCCGCTACGTCGATACGTCGGCCGGCGACTTCGCTCGCTCGCTCTCGGTCTCGTGCTACTCGTTCACGGAAATCGCGAGACGGGCCGAGGCGCTGATGGCCGGCGGCAGTTTGCTGACGCTCACCTTCGAGGGCGCGAGGCGCGTGATCCCCGGATACAACGTCATGGGCGTGGCCAAGGCGGCGCTCGAAGCCAGCGTCCGCTACCTCGCCGTCGACTTAGGCCCCGCGAACGTTCGGGTGAATGCGCTTTCGGCTGGTCCGGTTCGCACGCTGGCCGGAAGCGCGATCGGCGGCGCGCGGCGGATCCTGCGTACGAGCGCGGCCAACGCCCCGCTTCGACGCAATGTTCGTCTCGACGAAATCGGCGCGGCGGCGCTCTATCTCCTGAGCGATCTGTCCGCGGGCGTGACCGGCGAGGTCCATTCCGTCGATTGTGGCTATCGCGTGACCGGAATGGCGGCCCGCCCTCCCGCCGAAAATGAATCAGATTCGTATAATAATTCAACCGTGTAGGCGAATATATTCGATTCGTTCAAAAGAAATCTTGTGTCCCGGGCGCGTGCAGGTTATTGCATGGAGTAGCGTCGCCGACCATATTGGAACCATGAACCGCGAACGGCCCTACAACAAGGTGATCGCACGTTTGCGCGAGGCGGGATTGCGGCCGACGCGTCAACGGCTCGCCCTTGCGAAGCTTCTGTTCGAGGACGGCGATCGCCACGTCAGCGCCGAACTTCTTTACGGCGAAGCCCGACGGGCGGGGGTTCGCGTATCGCTCGCGACCGTCTACAACACACTCCATCAGTTCTCCGCGGCCGGTCTCATGAACGAGGTCGTCGTCGATTCGACACGGTCGTATTTCGACACCAACACCGTCGAGCACCACCACTTCTACTTCGTCGATTCGGGACGCCTCGAAGACATCCCCGAGGATGGGATCGGGCCGATAGAGCTTCCGGAACCGCCCCCCGGGACAACCATCAAGCGGGTCGACGTGGTCATTCGCCTTGCCGGCGACAGCTCCTGATCTTTTCTGTTTTTGCAGCCGTTTAAGAAAGTTATTAGAGTCGTTGTAAAAGACTTGACGGACCGTCGCGCCGATATCATATTACCGGCGAGCGTGTCACGCGAGTGCTGCGCCCGCAAACATTCCGCGGAAGAAAAAGGGGGACAAAGATGCCCAGTTTGAAGGGATCGAAAACCGAACAGAGCCTCAAAGACGCATTCGGCGGCGAATCCATGGCGAACCGCCGCTATCTCTATTTCGCCCAGAAGGCGGATGTCGAGGGCTACAACGACATCTCGGCCGTGTTCCGCTCCACCGCCGAAGGCGAGACGGGTCACGCCCATGGTCACCTCGAGTTCCTCGAAGAGGTGGGAGATCCCGCGACCGGCCTCGCCATCGGCAAGACCGGCGACAACCTGAAGGCCGCGATCGCGGGCGAGACGCACGAGTACACGGACATGTACCCGGGCATGGCGAAGACCGCCCGCGAAGAGGGATTCGACGAGATCGCCGATTGGTTCGAAACCCTCGCGAAGGCCGAGAAATCCCACGCCGGGCGCTTTCAAAAGGCGCTCGAGTCCATGGACGCCTAGGGTCCGAGCGGACGTTGAGGCCGGCCGAGGCGCAGCCGTGTTGTCTGCGCCCCGGCGCCGGCCCGATCCCGGTTCCGCGATCCGCGAACGCGACCCGCGGTCAATGAGGCCATCATGGGTGAAGGCGGCCTAGGCGCGCCGAAACGGCGGCCCATCGCATGGCGGGACGACGACTTTCTCGATCCCGTCAAGCTGGACGCGGAGATGCGACGCGTCTTCGACATCTGTCACGGGTGCCGCCGCTGCTTCAACCTTTGCGGCAGCTTTCCGCGGCTCTTCGATCTGATCGACGGTACTGAAAGCGGCGAGCTCGACGGTGTCGCGAGCGCCGCCTTCAAGGGCGTGGTCGACGCCTGCACGCTGTGCGACATGTGCTTCATGACCAAGTGCCCGTATGTGCCGCCACACGAGTTCGATCTCGACTTCCCGCACCTCATGCTGCGCTATCGCGCGCTCGAGTTCTCCTTGGGCCAGGTCGGCCTTAACAAGCGTCAGCTCGCCGAGACCGATCGCAACGGCCGTTTGGGCTGCCGGGTGGCGCCCATCGCGAACTGGGCGAGCCGGCGCGACCAAGCGACCACGCGCGGGCTCATTGAGCGGGTCTTCGGCGTCCATCGCGATGCTGCGCTGCCGGAATTCGCACCCCGGCCGTTGACCGAGGCCGCGCGCGCGATCACCGTGAATGCGGACGCGCCGGCGTTCGGCCGCAAGGTGGCCCTCTTTGCCACCTGTTTCTGCAATTACAACGACACCGCGATCGCCGCCGCTGCGCTCTCGGTGCTGGCCCGCAACGGCGTCGAGACCGAGATCGTCTATCCGGGATGCTGCGCGATGCCCCATCTCGAGAACGGCGATCTCGCTCGGGTTGCCGAATCCGCGCGCACCGCGGCGGACGCACTCGTGCCGTTGATCGAACGGGGCTACGACGTCGTGGCGCTGGTTCCTTCCTGTGCGCTGATGATGAAGTTCGAATGGCCCCTGATCGTGACCGGTGATAAGGGAATCGCGCGGATCGCGAGCGCGACTTTCGACGTCAGTGAATACGTCGTCGATATCGCGCGAAAAGAGGGTCTCGCCGACGGGCTCAAGCCCCTGGACGGCGACATGACTTTGCACCTTGCCTGTCACGCGCGGGCCCAGAACGTCGGTCAGAAGGCGCGCGAGCTTTTGGAGCTGATCCCCGGCGCGAGCGTTTCGGTGATCGAGCGGTGCTCGGGCCACGGCGGCGCGTGGGGCGTGATGAAGGATAATTTTGCTCTCGCCCTCAAACTCGGCAGGCCCGTGGCCCGCGAGGCGGCGCGCAACCGCTCGGCCTACGTGGTGTCCGAGTGTCCGCTCGCCCGCGAGCACATCGTTCAGGGGATGGAGGCGGTAGACGATGCGGTCCCGCCGGTCCGCGATCTCCGCCATCCCATCCAGCTTTTGGCCAGGGCGTACGGCATCTGATGGAGGCGAAGACGCAGATGACGGCGAAACGATGGATGACGGCCGCCGACGTCACGGCCATGGAGGATTACGCGCGCGCGCGCGGCGCCCGGCGCGAGGCGATCCGGGCGTTGAAGAAGGACCGTCGCGTCGCGGTCGGTCCCGACGCGACGTTCTATTTCGAATGCTTCGAGACCATGCTGCACCAGGTGCACGAGATGCTATTCGTCGAGAAGGGCGGCGCGGCGCAACTCGCCGGCGAGCTCGAGGCCTACAACCCGCTCGTCCCCCAAGGGCGCGAGCTGGTGGCGACGTTCATGATCGAAATCGCCGAGCCCGCCCGCCGGGCGCGGGTCCTTGCCGAACTCGGCGGCATCGAGGAGGCCATCACGCTGGGAATCGATGGCGAGACCGTCTGTGCCAAGGCCGAGCGCGACGTCGATCGCACCACCGCCGAAGGGAAGGCCTCGGCGGTCCACTTCCTGCACTTCCCGTTCACGCACGCCCAGATCGAGGCGTTTCGCCGGCCCGGAGCGCAAATACGCTTGTGCATTGATCACGCGCGCTACGCCCACGCGACGACGATCCCGAACGCGGTTGCCGCCGCCCTCGCCGGCGATTTCGACTAAACGGATAATGCGCTAGATCGTTATCCACTCACGTGGAATCGCGCCCGCCTGTGGGTCGGTGCCGCGCAAACGGGTGAAGCGTTAGCGCAGGACCTCGTCCGTGTAAACGCCCCAGAACTCGACCCGGCGCAACCAGCCCTCGAAACCGTCGATTTCGACCTTGCACCAGCTTGCGCCGTCGGGGCATTCGACGATTCGTCCGATGACGCCCGACTCGGCGCGCGCCACGGCGTCGCTCCGCGTGTTCATGCTCTTGCGCAGCGGGCGGACGCTGCCCGTGATGATGATGGTGCGCGTGCCGTCGAGCATGCTTTGGTGGACCCAGCCTTGCGTCCCCTCCCAGTCGCGCACTTTCCGCCAAGTGTCGTACTCGGCGACGATCTCGAGCGGTAAAAGCTGACGATTGTAGACCCAGTCCACGGGGTATTGGACCCCGGGACCGGTGCGCAGATTTGCCTCGGTCGCGCGAAGGCTCACGAACCGCGGGAGCGGCAGGCCCGTACCTTCCGCCCCCGACGCCGAACGCGCGCCGGAGGCCACCGCGGCCGCGGCCAACAACGCGCACACGACCGCGGCAGCGACAAAGCGTTCTCGTAACCTGCGTTCTCGGACTCTGGTCATGGGGATCGGCGGCTCGCAGTTTGTACCCTTATCGGGACTGGGGCGGGGGGCACGATATTGTGCGACCAATCCCGTTCCGGTCAAGCGGTGGCGCCCATGCGATGGTTCCGGGCTCGGCGCGCCGACCCTGGACAAGATTTCCCCATGTTGCTATGGGCATGATACGCCGTGCCGCCGCTGGAGTTTGCTCGATGCCCAAGAAAAAGCCGCGCATCGTCGTGACGCGAAGGCTTCCCGAAGTCATCGAGACCCGCATGATGGAGCTGTTCGACGCGCGGTTGAACCTCGATGATGCGCCGCTTGGCCATGACGGCCTCGTCGAGGCCGTGAAATCGGCTGACGTGCTGGTGCCAACGGTCACGGACCGTATCGACGCCCAGGTGATCGCCGCCGCCGATCCGCGAATGCTCCTGATCGCGAATTTCGGCGCAGGCGTCGACAACATCGATCTTGCCGCGGCGCACAAACGCGGCATCACCGTCACCAACACCCCCGACGTGCTGACCGAGGACACCGCCGACATGACCATGGCCCTGATCCTTGCCGTTCCCAGGCGCCTCATGGAAGGCGAGCACCTCATGCGCGCCGACGCGTGGACCGGCTGGTCACCCACTTGGATGCTCGGCAACCGCGTCAACGGCAAGCGGCTGGGGATCGTCGGCATGGGACGAATCGGCCAGGCCGTGGCGCGACGGGCGCGCGGGTTCAATCTTTCGATCCACTACCACAACCGCAATCGCGTGCACCACGACATCGAGACCGAGCTCGAGGCAACCTACTGGGAGAGCCTGGACCAGATGCTGGCCCGGGTCGATATCGTCTCGGTCAACTGCCCACACACGCCGGCGACCTATCATCTGCTTTCGGAGCGCCGCCTCAAGCTGTTGCAACCAAATGCCTATTTGATAAACACCTCGCGCGGCGAGGTGGTCGACGAAGCGGCGCTGACCCGCCTGCTCGGCGAAGGCCGGATCGCCGGCGCCGGTCTCGACGTCTACGAGTACGCGCCATCCGTCCCGCCGAAGCTCAGGAAGCGTGACAACGTGATCCTCCTGCCCCACATGGGTTCGGCCACGGTCGAGGGACGAATCGACATGGGCGAGCGGGTGATCGTCAACATCAAGACATTCGTCGACGGCCGATCGCCGCCGGATCGGGTGCTGGCCGAAATCTAGCGCCTTTTCCGTTCGGTCGGCGCGATTCCGCGTGAGTGGACAACGCTCTCGGGAAACGCCGTCCGCCTCGACCGTCGACTCAGACGAAGACCGCGGCCCCGTGCCGCGAGGCGTCGTTGAGGAAGCTCACGACGCCCCCCTCCTCGACCGCGAGGTCGGGGCGAAGCGATTCGCGGTCCAAACCCAGCGCCCTGAGCCCCATCTCGCAGACCATCACGCGGACGCCGAGCTCGGCGGCTGCGCCGAGCAATTGCTCGAACGTGGCGACGCCCAGCGCGGCAAAGGAATCGTCCATGGCGCCGCCGTCCCGGTCGCCGTCGGAAACCGCCATCGCGCGCCACGGTGCGATGCCGTCGTCGCCGGGCCTGAGCAACGCGCGCAACGCGCCCATGGTGAAGAACAGCGTCACTGGCCGACCCACCGCGGCGGCCGCCGTCGCCATGACCAAGGCGAAATGGACTTTGTCGAACAGGCCCGAGAAGACGACGACCGAAAGCTTGTCCGGGGGTGTGTGCCGAGGCGGATCAGCCGGCATGGGCGGACAGGTCCCGGATAGTCGGTCGATCACCGCACAAGGGGCAGCTGGGATCGCGCTTCACCTTGATTTTTCGGATCGTGGTGCTGAGCGCGTCCATCACCAGCAGGAAGCCCGACAGACTATCGCCGATTCCGAGCAGCTCCTTCAGAACCTCGGTCGCCTGCAACGATCCAACCATGCCGCAAAGCGCGCCCAGGACGCCGGCTTCGGCGCAGGACGGGATGGGTCCTTGCGGCGGCTCCCCGATCAGGCAGCGGTAGCACGGGCCGTGATCGCCGTTCGCTCGGCGCATGTGCGCCTTGAACGTGGCTAGCTGGGCGTCGAATCGCAGGATTGCCCCTGAAACCAAGGTCTTTTCGCGAAGAAAGCAGGCGTCGTTGACGAGAAACCGGGTCGGGAAGTTGTCGCTTCCGTCGGCGACGATGTCGTACTTGGAGATCAGGGCGAGCGCGTTTTCGGCGTCGACGTTTTCGTGGTGCGCGTGGACGCGGACGTCGGGGTTGATGGCGGCGATGGTGTCGCGCGCGCTCTCCACCTTGGGCCGTCCGACGTCGGCGGTGGCGTGGACGACTTGGCGTTGCAGGTTTGTCAGATCCACGTCGTCGCCGTCGACCACGCCGATGGTCCCGACGCCTGCGGCCGCGAGATAGAGCAGAAGCGGCGATCCCAGCCCGCCCGCGCCGACAACCAAGACGCTGGAATCGAGGAGGCGGGCCTGTCCCTCGCCGCCGACTTCGCGCAGCAGGATGTGGCGGGCGTAACGCTGTATCTGTGTATCGCTGAAATCCATGTCGATTTGTGCTCGCCGACCCTTCCGAACCGCCCCGGGATTGGGCATCGGCTCTGCCGCCTACGCCGGGGGCATGGTTCCGGTCGAGCCCAGGCCGCCGTCCCCGCGGGCGCTCGCCGGCAGACGGCGCACCGCGCGCCAAACGACCGTGGAGACCGGCGCCACGACCATCTGGGCGATGCGCATTCCGCGCTCGATCGTGAACGCCGCCGGGCCCAGGTTCGCGAGGATCACTTTGATCTCGCCGCGGTAGTCGGAATCCACGGTTCCCGGGCTGTTGAGGACCGTGATCCCGTGCTTGGCCGCGAGCCCCGAGCGCGGCCGGATCTGGGCCTCGAAGCCCAGCGGAAGGGCGACGGCGATCCCCGTCGGAATCACGACCCGGGCTCCGGCCTCGAGCGCGACAGGCGAGGCGACGGCGGCCATGAGATCGAGACCCGCGCTATGCGGGCTCGCGTATTCGGGAAGCGCCAGGTCGGCGCCGTGGGGGAGCCTAAGTATGGCGACGCCGAGCGCGGTCATGACGTCGGGGTCGCGGGCACGCCCTCGAGCGCGTCGGCGATGCGATCGGCGAGGCGTTGGGCCACGGCCGACTTGGTCATGGGCGGCCAATCCTCGACGCCGGCGGCGGTCACGAGGTGCACGGTGTTTGTCTCGGCGCCGAAGACTCCCGACGAGACGTCGTTGGCGACGATCCAGTCGCAGCCCTTGGCGAGGCGCTTGCGCTTCGCCCTTTCCACCACCGTGCCGGTCTCGGCCGCGAACCCGACGACCAGGGCAGGGCGTCCCGCGGTGGCGGTGCTTAAGCTCGCGAGGATGTCCGGGTTCTCGATCAGCTTGAGGACCGGGGCGCCCGCTGCGGCATCCTTCTTGATCTTGTGCTTGGCCGGCTTGGCGACCCGCCAATCGGCTACCGCGGCGGCGAGGACGGCCACGTCGGCGGGCAACGCCGTCTTGCACGCGCTCAGCATGTCGCGGGCCTCTTCGACGTTGACCACCCTTACGCCCACGGGATCGGGCAAATGGGTCGGGCCGGAAACCAAGGTCGTCTCGGCGCCGAGCCGCGCGAGAGCGCCGGCGATGGCGTGGCCCTGCTTGCCCGACGAGCGGTTGGCGATGTAGCGCACCGGATCGATCGCTTCGTAGGTGGGGCCGCTGGTCACGATCGCGCGCCGGCCATGCAAGCGCCCCGCTCCCGCGAAGAACGTCTCGATGACCGCCAAGATGTCGGCAGGCTCGGTCATGCGGCCGGTTCCCCACTCGTCGGCCTCGGCCATCTCGCCTTCTTCGGGACCGATGAGATGGACGCCGCGTCCGGCCAGCCGAGCCACGTTGGCCTGGGTCGCCGGATGTTCCCACATGCGCCCGTTCATCGCCGGTGCCGCCATCACGGGCCTATCCGTCGCGAGAAGGACCGCGGTCGCCAGATCGTCGGCGATTCCGGCGGCCATCTTGGCGAGGATGTTGGCGGTGGCGGGCGCGACGAGCACAAGGTCGGGTTCGCGCGCAAGCCGGATGTGGCCGATCTCGCTTTCGTCGGTCAGCGAGAACAAGTCGCGAAAGACCTTCTCGCCGCTCACGGTGGCAAGCGACAACGGCGTGACGAAGCTCTCCCCGGCCCTGGTCAGCGCGCAGCGTACGTGTACGCCCCGCTCCCTGAGCCGGCGGATCAAATCGAGGCACTTGTAGGCGGCGATGCCGCCCGAGATGATGAGAAGGAGTCTCTTCCCTTCAAGCATGACCGAATTCGCGACCGATAGGGGAATGGACTCAACAGTTTAGAGCGGATCGCGCCTGATTGGAACCGCGATGCGGGTTCGATCGGGCGCGCCGATCCGCTCGATTCCAATAGAGTAGACCGGAGAGTAGACCGGATTCACCTGGTCGGCGGATCGCGGTCGAGGGAATCAGACCGACCACGATCCGGCCCGGCGCATTATCCGTGTCGTCGGTGCCGATTCCACGTGAGTGGATAACGCTCTGGGACCGTGCCGGGTTCAAAGGATCAGCGCCAGGGTGAGAAAGAACACCACGAAGACGATCCACATCATCGGCAGGAACGGGTTCTTCTCGACGTCCAGGCGAAGCCTCCGGATCGCCTTGGGATAGAGACGCAGCGCATCCACGGGAGGACGCGCCGGGGCCTCGCCCGGGCGTCGGCCTTCCGCGCGCCCATTGGCGACGGGACGCGGATGTTCGATCCGCCTGCCGCTCTGGGCGGGGATATCGGCCAGGCAACTCCGGATCACCGGCAAGGCCGTATCCCAAAGAGGCGTTTGCGGCGCGATCGCGATCGCGATCCGCTCGATGGCCAGCAGCGCCGATTCAAAGGAGATCAGTCTGGGCTGGCCCTCGAGGATAGCGAGTTCTGCGTCGTGGAAGACGCGGACGATGACATGGGAAAACGAGCCCCAACCGCCAGCCGCGGCGCCGGCAATGCGCTCCAGCGTGCGTGCGGTCGAGGCGCGTTCGTGATGGGGGGGAACCCACCCAGCCTCCAGAAGGGCCTGCGCCGCGTTTTCGAAATCGCGCACGACGAGGCCGACGAGAAGCGCGCCGAGGTTCCGGCGAACCCCTGGCGTCAAGCGAACGACGGCGCCGAGATCGGCGGCAACGATTGCGCCGTCTTGCGCGAGGCGCAGCGTCTCGCCCGAAACCTCGGCGACGAACGCGCCGTCGCGCAACACCTGCTTGAAGAAAGCGGCGATCAGGTTGCCGAGCACTTGGTCGGAGTCGAACCCGGCGGCAAGGATCGCGTCCCGCTCGCCGATTCGGGGTCCCGTCACAAGCTCGCGGGTCAAGACCCGGCGCGTGGACCGTTCCCAGTCCGTCCCGGCCAGGCGGAACGTCTCGTCGCCGGCGAAGTTGTCGGCGATCTCCGTCGCCGCGGCGGCCTCGATCCTGAAATCGATCTCCGTCTCCAGCGCTTCGGCGAACCCGTCTATGGCGTCCTCGATCCGCAGGCCCCGCCACTCGGGCCGGCGGCGCGCGAGCCGGTCGGCGAGCAAGCGAATCAGTGCGAGATCGCGCATCAGCGCTCCATGCACGCCAGGGCGCAGGACCTTGACGGCGAGCGCCCGGCCATCGGCGCTGCGCGCATGGTGCACCTGGGCGAGGTGTCCGATTGTGTCTGGTGCGTCGTCGAACGCCGAGAACAGCGATGCGACGGGTTGGCGGAGCTCGCGCGCGATCGTGGCCCGCGCCACGTGCGCGGCGAAAGGGGGTGGCCGTGACCGAGGATCGTCGCCGGCGCCACGTGCACCAAGTTGCAAGGGATCCCAAAAAAGTCCCGCCAGGCGGCCGAGCGCGGCGAATCCCGGTCCAGCCTCGGACAAGGCGCGGGCAAGCGTGTTCGCGGAACACGCGTCGGCGCGTGATCCGGAGACGAGCTTCGCGAGCCGGACCGCCCCGGGCGCGATGTCGAGACGCTCGAGCGCCGACAACGCGTCGTGGCGTGCGAGCGATCGCGCCAGGCCCAGCACCCGGAACCCGTTGCGCAAACCGTCCACGGACGGCCGACCGCGCGCTCAGACGCGCCAGGCGGAATGCAGCGCCGCGATTCCGCCCGAAAGGTTGCGAAGTTTGACTTGGGCGAGGCCCGCTTCGGCGATCATGGCGGCGAAGTTCTCTTGGGCGGGGAAACGGCGGATGCTTTCGGCGAGATAAAGATACGCCTCTTCGTCGTCCGCGACCCAGCGCCCGAGCAGAGGCACCACTCGGAAGGAGTACGAATCATAGAGGCGATCCAGGACGGGAATCACCACCCGCGAGAACTCGAGACACAGAAATCGCCCGCCCGGCTTCAGCACCCGGCGCGCCTCCCTCAAGGCCTTGGGAATGTCGGTCACGTTGCGAAGGCAGAACGCGGTCGCGCAGGCGTCCATCGAGGAATCCGCGAACGGCAGGTTCTCGGCGTCGCCGTTGACCCAGGTGATGGCGGAAGGCGTGCCCCCGTCGATGTCGCGGTCCCGGCCGACATCGAGCATGCTGGCATTGACGTCGCAGACGATGGGCCGCGCGCCACGCGCGAGGCAACGAAGCGCGACATCGCCGGTCCCCCCGCCGATATCGAGAAGGCGCATGCCCGGTCGCGGGTTCAGCCAGTCCACGAGCGCGTTTTTCCAGAGGCGGTGAAGGCCGGCGCTCATCAAGTCGTTCATGAGGTCGTAGCGCGGCGCGACCGAATCGAAGACGGCCCGCACAAGCCGTCCCTTGTCATCCGCGCTTACGCGGCGAAAACCGAAGTCGACCGCTTCTTCTTCGGCGTTCGATGCGCCGTCGTTTCCGGCGCGGGCGCGCGATTGCAACATGGTGCGGGACCATAGCCGAGCGCGCACCATGGCGCTACTCTCGGTCGTCGCGATGGGCGACGTCATGGTTGTGATCGAGCGCGATGCCCGAACTGCCCGAAGTCGAAACCGTCCGCCGTGGTCTCGCCCCCGTCCTCGTGGGACGGTGGATAGCGCGTGTGAAAGTGCGCCGTCGCGACCTCAGGCGGCCAATCGCCCGCGACTTCGCCCGTCGCCTCGAGGGCAGGCGCGTGCTGGGGCTCGACCGGCGGTCCAAGTACCTGATCGTCCGTCTGGAGGGCGGCCTTTCGTGCATCATCCATCTCGGCATGTCGGGGCGGCTCACGTGGTGCGCGGGCACGCCGCCCCCGTTCGAGATCCATGATCACGTGGAGTTCGAGATCGCTGCGGACGACGCCGGAAAACGCGCGTACCTACGCTATTGCGATCCGCGCCGTTTCGGGCTGATGGCGCTGGCCGAGACCACCGAGCTCGCGAGCCACCCGCTTCTGGTCGAACTCGGCGTCGAGCCCCTTGATGGAGGGTTCACCGGAGCGAAGCTTGCTTCCCTCCTCGCCGGGCGCAAGACGACGGTGAAATCGGCGCTCATGGATCAGAGGATCGTCGCCGGGCTCGGGAACATTTATGTCTGCGAGAGTCTGTTCTGGGCCGGAATTTCACCCAAACGGACCGCGCGCACGATCGGGAACCGGCGCGCCCAAAGGCTCGCGGGCGCGATTCGCCGCGTGCTCGAGGACGCGATCGCCTCGGGCGGCGCGAGCCTGCGCGACCACCGCCAACCGAGCGGCGAGCTCGGCTACTTTCAGCACCGCTTCGCGGTCTACGGCCGGGTTGGCGAACCCTGTCCGGATTGCGTTTGCGCGGTAGTGAAAACCGGCGGAATTCGGCGAATCGGCCAGGGCGGGCGGGGAACGTTCTATTGTTCGACCAAGCAACGCTGAGAGAGGACCCTGCCCCATGTCCCGCTGGAAGCCCCTGTTGACGGCCGCGCTCGTCGCGGCCGCGAGTTCGATCGGCGTTCTCGGCTCTCCGATACGCGCCCAGGATCGCCCGTTCGTCAGCGCCATCGATGATCTGCCGTTGATGCCGGGCCTCGAAGAGGCCAGGCAACAGGTGATGGTCTTCGATACGCCCTCGGGCCGCATCGTCGAAGCGTTCGCCACGGGCCGTGTCAGCCGCGAATCCGTCATTGAATTCTATGACGCCACTTTGCCCCAACTGGGATGGGCGCGAACCGGGTCGACGACATTCGAGAGGGAAGGCGAAATCCTAGAGCTCGTCTTCCTCGGATCGGGCACAGGCCCGACTGAAGCCGGGACGCTGACCGTGCGCTTCGCCCTAGCGCCAGGCGCCCGCGCGCCCCACTAACGCCGCACCCGACCCACCGGTTTCGCCAAGGGGCAGGGTTGACGTCCGCGCGGGCGGACACTATAAGCGCGCTCCTTCCGAGTCGGGCCGCAAAGTGATAACGACCAGATGGCCAACTATCCGTCCGCCAAGAAACGAATCCGGCGCGACCAGCGCCGCACGATCATCAACCATGCGCGAATGAGCCGCACGCGAACCTTCGTCCGCAAGGTCGAAAACGCCATCGAAAACGGCGATCGCGCATTGGCCTCCGTGGCGTTTCGCGAGGCCCAGCCATACCTCATGAGCAGCGTCAACAAGGGGTTGGTTCACCGCAACACGGCGGCGCGGAGACTCTCTCGGCTTTCCGCGCGCATCAAGGCAATGCCCGCCTGAGAGCAGGGCTTGCCGTTCCCTAGGTTTCCCAGGGGGAGCGGTGGCCGACCCATGGGTCGGCCCAAAGGTCAGGGCCGCGACGCGTTTAGCGCGCGGCCCTTGGCGCGCCCGCGGCGGGGGCCTCTCCCAAGGTGCCGATGTCAAGAAACTTTTTTCGCGCGTTCCCGTTTCGACCCCGTTGAATCGGATTTTTTGGCCATGTAGATTCCGGGCTTGATCGCGCCGTCACCCGCCGAAGGCGGTAGAAAAAACCAAATCAAAACGAGCTCCTTGTACGTTTCTATTATTTGCTAATAGCAATTCTCACGGGCGTTCGGCGTGAAAATAGAAAAACTCAACGAGTATCAAAGTAATTCTTAGTTAACGATCAAAATTCTGGGCCAAGTGCCGGCATGTCCGAGCGGGCATGAACACCCACAAACGAGAAACAGGACCGCTGGTCGAAGGGGAGGATCGTTCGAAAAGAGGTGCGGGTTAGAGGGTGCGGAATTGGTCGCAAGAACCGGCCGGGCCCGGACCGTTGCTCCAGCTATTGATCGCAAAGGCGTATAACGGGCGCCATCGTCGGCGACGCGCTAAGAACGGAGCCGGGAGGGTGTCCTTCGATCCGGGCGGCGAAATCCGCTGCCGGGGTGGGCAGGGGCCACGCGCTTCTTAGACTTCGGGTTGGCGGCGGCCTGTTCGTCCGACGAGCTTGGGGGGGGCGAATCATTGATGTCCGAGCGTGACAGCGACGAGAGCGGACTCGACGCGCGTTGGCAAAGGGTTTGCGAGCGCTTGCGCGGCGAAATCGGCGAGACGGCCTATCGCAGCTGGTTGAAGCCGATGGCCGTGCGCGAGCTGCGCGATGGCGCCGTCCGAATCGCGGTTCCGACGCGTTTCATGCGCGATTGGGTGCTGGCCCATTATCTGGAGCGTCTTCAGCTCTACTGGCACGACGAATGCGCCGATGTCCGCGACGTGAACATCGTCGTGCAGTCCGATCGCGCGATTCGCGGCGAGGACGATGACAAGGCCCGCGATCACCGTGCCGCCCCGCCGCCGCGCGACGCCCAAGCCCGGTCGGCGGTATCCCGTAACGCATCGGGTGTTCCGGGGCGAGACGAGCTCAGCGCCCCCCTCGATCCACGCTTCACCTTCGAACACTTCGTGGTCGGCAAGCCCAACGAGTTCGCCTATGCGGCGGCGAAACGCATAGCCGAGGCCAGCACGGTCACTTTCAACCCGCTGTTCCTGTACGGCGGCGTCGGCCTGGGCAAGACGCATCTGATGCACGCAATCGCCTGGCACATCGGCGCGCGCGATCCGTCGCGCTCGGTCGTCTATCTATCGGCCGAGAAGTTCATGTACCGGTTCATCCGCGCGTTGCGTGAACAGAACATGATGGACTTCAAGGACCAATTCCGCTCGGTCGACGTTCTGATGATCGACGACGTCCAGTTCATCAGCGGCAAGGACTCGACCCAGGAGGAGTTTTTCCACACTTTCAACGACCTCGTCGATCAGGGCCGTCAGATCGTGATCTCGGCCGACAAGTCGCCCTCGGACCTCGAAGGCATGGAGGAGCGCTTGATCTCGCGGCTCAACTGCGGGCTCGTTGCCGACATTCATGCCACGACCTACGAGTTGCGCCTCGGGATCCTGGAGTCCAAGGCCGAACAGATGAACGTCCATATCCCGCGCAAGATCATGGAGTTCCTGGCCCACAGGATCACCGCCAACGTTCGCGAATTGGAAGGCGCGCTGAACCGGGTCATCGCCCACTCCCAACTGGTGGGGCGCGATATCACCATGGAAACCACCCAAGAGGTGCTGCACGACCTGCTGCGCGCCAACGACCGAAGGGTCACGATCGAAGAGATCCAAAAGCGCGTTTCCGAACATTTCAACCTTCGTCTGTCGGATATGCATTCGGCGCGGCGCGCGCGCTCGGTCGCGCGCCCCCGCCAGGTCGCCATGTACCTCGCCAAGCAGCTCACCACGCGCTCGTTGCCCGAGATCGGCCGCAAGTTCGGCGGGCGCGACCACACCACCGTCATGCACGCGGTGCGCAAGGTCGATGAGCTTCGCGACCTCGACGCGGGGTTCGCCGAGGACGTCGAACTTCTGCGCCGCATGCTCGAGAGTTGAGACCCCCTCGACCAAGGTCGCCGAATTGCCGCCACCAGCACGCACTCGCGGCCCTGCGGCCAATCCGCGTCGCGACGGAATTCGGTTTGGAATCCAAGGGCTTTTGGTATAATGGCGGACGTTGCGCGCGATGGTTCGGCGCTCGCCGTGCAGTGCCTCCCCGGGGACGATGATCGAACCATTCGTCGACCCTCGGCGGCGGCTAGCCTCTTCGGTCCGAGCGTCCGGCCTCGACGCGATGAGCACGGAAATTTCGCGATAATTTCGTCATGAAACTGACCATCGAACGGGCCACGTTGCTGAAGTCGCTGGGGCATGTGCAAAGCGTGGTCGAGCGCCGGAACACGATCCCGATCCTTTCCAACGTCAAGATCGAGGCGCGCGACCAGCATCTCAGCCTCGATGCGACGGACATGGACCTCGAGATCGTCGAAACGGTCGACGCCGAAGTCGGAACCCCCGGCGCCTCGACGGTCCCGGCGCACACGTTGTTCGAAATCGTGCGCAAGCTGCCCGACGGCGCGCAGGTCGCGCTGGAAAGCGACGATTCGCAACTGGTGCTGGTTTCCGGACGATCGCGGTTCAGTCTGGCGTGCCTTCCCATCGAGGATTTTCCGGTGATGTCGGAAGGCGAGCTTCCGCACACATTCGCGATTCCCGCGTCCGATCTTCGCAGCATGATCGATCACACGCGTTTCGCGATCTCGACCGAAGAGACGCGGTACTACCTGAACGGCATCTATTTGCACGCGACCGATAGCGACGGCGTCCAAGTTCTGCGCGCGGTCGCCACCGACGGTCACCGCCTGGCCAGGTTCGAGAAACCCCTGCCCGACGGCGCGGCGGGCATGGCCGGCGTGATCGTGCCCAGGAAAACGGTCGGTGAGTTGCGCCGCTTGATCGAGGATTCCGGCGACACCGTATCGGTTGCGCTGTCGGATACGCAGGTTCGCTTCTCGTTCGATTCGGCGCGCCTGACCTCGAAGCTGATCGACGGGACGTTTCCCGAATACGACCGGGTCATTCCGGCCGGAAACGACAAGGTGATGGAGGTGGACTGCAGAACCTTCGCCAATGCGGTAGATCGGGTCTCGGCGATCTCGAGCGAGAAGTCGCGGTCGGTGAAACTGTCCTTGAAGCCGGGGAACCTGGTCCTTTCGGCGACCAGCCCCGAGATGGGAAGCGCGACCGAGGAAATCGAGGTCGTTTACGACGCCGAAGCGCTCGAGATCGGTTTCAACTCGCGATATCTGCTCGACATCGCCCAGCAGATCGAGGGCGAAAGCGCGCAGTTCATCATGGCCGACCCGGTCTCGCCGACCATCATTCGCGCGACCGGCGATTCGAGCGCGCTTTACGTTCTCATGCCCATGCGGGTCTAGGAGGAGCGTGCGCTGTCCGCTCGTCAAGGCTTGGCACGGCTCGAGAGGAGTGCGGAGTCGCCCGCCGACGGTCGGCGCACCGCAATCGTGAGCCTGAGCTTGAGCGAGTTCCGGAACTACGGCAGTTTGCGGCTCGAGACCGACGAGCGGCCGGTGGTGCTCACCGGACCCAACGGCGCTGGCAAAACCAACTTGTTGGAGGCGGTCTCGCTTCTGACACCGGGCAAGGGGCTCCGGTCCGCCAAGCTCAGCGAGATCCTCCGGCGCCCGGGGGAACGGGGGGAACGGGCCGTCTCGGCCCCCGCGCAATCCGTCCCGGAAGCGGGCACGACGTGGGCCGTAGCGGGTCGAATCGCTACTACCGACGGGGTGGTTGAAGTGGGGACCGGCCTCGCCATGGACGGCGGCACGAAGGGGCGTGAGAGGCGCGTCGTGCGGGTCGACGGCACGCCGGTCCGGAGCCAGATGGATCTGGCCTCGATCCTGAGCGCGGTGTGGCTGACGCCCCGCATGGACCTCATCTTTTCCGACAGCACCGCGGCGAGGCGCCGCTTCCTCGACCGACTCGTCTTCTCCCTCGACCCGCCGCACGCGCGCCGCGTCGGCAAGTACGAACACACGCTTCGCGAACGCACGCGCGTGCTGCGCGGCGGCGCGGTGCGCGGCCCGAAGGCGGACGGCCACTGGCTGAACGTTCTCGAGGACTCGATGGCAACCACCGGAGTCGCGATCGCGGCGGCGCGGCGCGAAGTCGCAGGCCGCCTCAACCGCGTCGATGCCACTTCGCAGCGCGCGCGCGCGTTCCCGAGCGCCGAAATGACCTCGACCGGTGTGGTCGAGGAGTGGCTCGATGCAGGACCGGCGCTGGACGCCGAGGAGAAGCTGCGTGCAGCGCTGCGCGCGTCGCGCTCGAGGGATGCCGAGACCGGCGGGGCCGCCGTCGGGCCGCACCGGAGCGACGTCAAGATCACGCACGGGCGCAGCGGCCTCGCCGCGGAGCATTGCTCCACCGGCGAGCAGAAGGCGCTCCTCATCTCGGCGATCCTTTCGCTCGCGCGCTTGCAGGCGGCCGAGCGGGGCTCGGTCCCGATTCTGTTGCTCGACGAAATCGCGGCGCGCCTCGACGAAGAGCGCCGGTGCGCATTGTTCGGAAACATCGCCGCGATAGGGGCCCAGGCCTGGCTCACTGGAACCGACGAAAGCGTTTTCGCGCCCCTCGGCGCCACCGCCCAGTACTTCCACGTCGAAGACGCAACGGTGACGCCGTGGTGAGACGCGGCCCGAAACCCCGGACGGCTCAACGCCTTCCGGCCAACGAAACGAGTGGAAGATGAAGGACGAAGCCTCTCCCCAAGGTCGTGCCGACGGCGGCGAGGCGTCGGAAACCTACGACGCCGAATCCATCAAGGTGCTGCGCGGGCTTGATGCCGTGCGCAAGCGTCCCGGCATGTACATCGGCGACACCGACGACGGCTCGGGCCTCCACCACATGGTGCAAGAGGTGGTGGACAATGCGATCGACGAGGCGTTGGCCGGCTTTTGCGGGACGATCGAGGTGGTTTTGAACGCCGACGGCACCGTCAGCGTCGAGGACGACGGTCGTGGAATTCCCGTGGACATCCACAGCGAGGAGGGCGTCTCCGCGGCTGAGGTGATCATGACCCAGCTCCACGCCGGGGGGAAGTTCGACCACAACTCGTACAAGGTCTCGGGCGGTCTTCACGGGGTCGGGGTCTCGGTGGTCAACGCGCTGTCGGAATGGTTGGAACTGGTAATCTGGCGCGACGGGAACGAGCACCGGATCCGCTTTCGAGACGGCGAACCGGAAGCACCGCTTGAGATCGGCGGCCCCGCGCCGTTCGCTGGCGACGTGGCGCGTACCGGCACGCGCGTCACGTTTCTCGCCTCGCCCCAGCACTTCACCATGACCGAGTACGACTTCGCCACGCTCGAACACCGGCTGCGGGAACTGGCCTTTCTCAATCCCGGCGTCAAGCTGGTGCTCGTCGACGATCGCCACGTCGAGTCGCAGCGGGTCGAAATGCACTACGACGGCGGGCTCAAGGCCTTCGTCGCCTACCTCGATCGCGCCAAGACCCCGGTCACCAGTGATTCGATCGAAATCATCGGAGAGCGCGACGGCATCGTCGTCGAGGTGGCCATGCAGTGGAACGACAGCTTCCACGAAACCACGCTTTGCTTCACCAACACGATTCCGCAACGCGACGGCGGCACCCACCTGGCGGGATTTCGCGGCGCGCTGACGCGCACGGTCAACGCCTATGCAAACACGCTCGGGCTCGCGCGCAAGGAAAAGGTCACGCTCACGGGCGAGGATGCGCGCGAAGGGCTGACCTGCGTGCTCTCCGTCAAGGTGCGCGATCCCAAGTTCTCCAGCCAGACCAAGGACAAACTTGTCTCGTCCGAGGTGCGTCCGGTGGTCGAGTCCGTCGCCGGCGAGCAGCTCGACCGCTGGCTCGAGGAGCATCCCGCCGAAGCGAGGAAGGTGATCGGCAAGATTGTCGAGGCGGCGACGGCGCGCGAAGCGGCGAGGCGGGCGCGTGATCTCACGCGGCGCAAGGGCGCCTTGGATGTGACCTCGCTTCCCGGCAAGCTCGCCGATTGCCAGGAGCGCGATCCCGAAAAGAGCGAGATGTTCATCGTCGAGGGCGATTCGGCCGGCGGCTCGGCCAAGCAGGGGCGCGATCGCGGGTTTCAGGCGATCCTGCCGCTCAGGGGAAAAATCCTCAACGTCGAACGCGCACGCGAGCACAAGATGCTGGGCTCGGCCGAGATCGTCACGCTGATCGCCGCCATCGGCACCGGCATCGGCGAAGAGGATTTCGACATCTCAAAATGCCGCTACCACCGGATCATCATCATGACGGACGCCGACGTGGACGGCAGCCATATCCGGACCCTGTTGTTGACCTTCTTCTATCGGCACATGCGCCCAATCATCGATCACGGATATCTCTATATCGCCCAACCGCCGCTCTATCGCGCCAAACGGGGCAGCTCGGAGATTTACCTCAAGGACGATGCCGCGCTCGAGGACCACCTTCTCAGCGTCGCCATCGACGACGCCGCCGTCTTCACCACCCACGACGGCACCAAACTTGCCGCCACCGATCTGCGCCGCACTCTCGAAGAAGCGCGAACCGCCAAGACCATGGTTGGCAGCCTCGGGCGCCATGTTCCGACCGCGGTGGTCGAGCAGGCCGCCATCCTCGGCGCGCTGAACCCGCGCATCCTGTTGGATGCTGGCCAGGCTACGGAAACGGCCGAATACATCGCCCGCCGCCTCGACGCGCTCGAGGTGGAGACCGAACGCGGGTGGCGGGGCGAGTCGCTCGCCGACGGAGGCTTCGTGTTCACCCGCACGCTTCGCGGGGTTTCAGAGCGCCACGCGGTGGACGGGGCGTTGATCCGGAGCGCCGAGGCCCGCCGCCTCGACGAGAGGGCGGCCGAGCTGCAGAAGGTCTACGCCCGTCACGGAATGCTGAAGACCAAGGATGACGAATTCCCCATCACCGGTCCTATCTCGCTGATCGACACCGTGACCGCGATCGGACGCAAGGGGATCTCGATCCAACGCTACAAGGGTCTCGGCGAGATGAATCCCGACCAGCTTTGGGAAACCACGCTGGACGTGAACTCGCGCGCGCTCCTGCAGGTCAAGGTGAACCACGCCGAGGATGCCGATAACCTGTTCGGGACGCTCATGGGCGAGGCGGTCGAGCCGCGCCGCGAGTTCATCCAGGAAAACGCGCTCAAGGTCGCCAACCTCGACGTCTGAACGGCGCGCCGGCACTGGACCAGATCGCGGTCGCTCGAAATCGCGCGTGGCGATCCAGCGGGCGCGTGAATCAGGTCTACACGATCCGCTCTAGCACAATGTTTCAGGAATTGCGGACTTCGGCGCCCGATATCTTCGACGGAGGTAGCGCCATGGTTGAGCGGACGCCCGACGAGGCGCTGGAGCGCCCCAGCGCCTGGATTGAGGGCGCCGAGGCGTGGCGCTGCAATCTCAAGGGGTGCCGGATCGCGCCCGACGTATTGCACGGCCTTCTCGACCGCTGCTTGCCCTAGATCGTTATCCACTCACGTGGAATCGCACCGACTAAACTTATCAGGCGCCAGGCCGCCGGCGCGCGTACCGCGTTAACGCTTCGCTAACCGCGGCAGGCGGAGAGTCGGTCCGTGGCGAAACCATCGGATCGCAAGGCGAAGGGCGCGCGAGGGGGGCACCGCCGCGGAAGCGGCGCGCCGACGCGGGCCCGTGCGGTCCGCAGCACGCGGTCCAGGGTCCGGTTCCGGTTCTGGCCGGCGCTCGGCTGGCTCGCGCGCGCCCTTGCGATTGTCGCGGTCTGGACGGCCGTTGCCGCCGCCGGGCTCGCGGCCTGGTACGCCACCGACCTTCCCGACGTGGACCGCGCGGTGAGCGCGACGCGGCGGCCCTCGGTTACGATTCTGGCGGCCGACGGCGCGCCCGTCGCAAGTTTCGGCGACCTCTATGGACGGCCGCTCACCGCCGAACGCCTTCCCCGGCATCTGGTGAACGCGGTCCTGGCCACGGAAGATCGCCGGTTCCGCGAGCACCACGGGCTCGACGTGCGCGGGCTCGCGCGCGCGCTTTGGGCGAATTTGCGCGCCGGCGCGGTCGTCCAGGGCGGCAGCACCATTACCCAACAGGTGGCCAAGAACCTGTTTCTCTCGCCCGAAAGAACGCTCAAGCGCAAGGTCCAGGAGCTCCTGCTCGCGCTGTGGCTCGAGCGCAAGTTCACCAAGGACCAGATTCTCGCGATCTATCTCAATCGCGTCTACTTCGGCGCCCGCGCATTCGGAGTGGACGCGGCGGCCGAACGCTACTTCGGCCTTCGAGCCGAAGAGATCGACCTCGCCCAGGCGGCGATGCTCGCCGGGCTCTTGAAGGCGCCGTCGCGCTACAATCCTCGCAACGACCCGGCGTTGGCCGCGCGGCGGGCCGCCGTGGTGCTTGACGCCATGGTGGCGTGGGGCGCGATCGCACCGGGCGAAGCGACCGAGGCGAAGCGCGGCGCCAAGATCGGTGTGCGTCCCCTCTCAGTGAGCCGGCGCGGCCGCCATTTCGCCGACTGGGTCTTCGAGCAGGCTTCCAACTACGTCTCGCCGGGCGATCGCGACCTGGTCGTTGTGACGACCCTGGACGCGGGTCTGCAGGACATCGCCGAGACGAGCGTCGCGAATGCCATGGACGCAGAGGGCGCCGAACACGGTGCCGACCAGGCCGCCATCGTCGCCCTGGCCCCGGACGGCGCCGTGCGCGCCATGGTGGGGGGAAGGGACTACCGCGAGAGTCAGTACAACCGCGCGACCCAGGCGCTCCGCCAGCCCGGGTCGGCCTTCAAGCCGATCGTCTATCTCGCGGCCCTCGCCGCTGGCATGGAGCCCGAGACGGTTGTCGTCGACGAGCCCATCGTGGTCGAGGGTTGGAGCCCGCGAAACTTCGACGGCCGCCACGTCGGCCCGACGACGCTTCGCTCCGCGCTCGCGCGGTCCATCAACACGGTCGCCGTCCGCGTCGCCGAACGGGCGGGCCGGGAGCGGATCATCGAGACGGCGCGACGGCTGGGAATCACGGCCCCCATGGCGCCGAGCCCTTCTCTCGCGCTCGGTTCCTTCGAGGTCAGCGTGATCGAGTTGACGACCGCCTACGCGAGCTTCGCCGCCGCCGGCATGGGTGTGTGGCCCTATGGGATTACGGAGATCCGCGACGGCCAGGGTCACGTGCTGTATCGCCGCGCGGGCTCGGGCCCGGGCCGGATCATGAGCGCTGAAAACGCGGCCCGCATGAACGCCATGCTGGCGGGCGCGGTCCGAGAGGGAACCGGGCGCGCCGCGCGGCTATCGCGGCCCTCCGCCGGCAAGACGGGGACCAGCCAGGATCACCGTGACGCCTGGTTCGTCGGTTACACGGGTCATCTGGTGGCCGGGGTCTGGGTGGGCAACGATTCCGGCGCCCCGATGCGGGGCGTGACCGGCGGCGGCCTACCGGCGCGTCTGTGGCGGGACTTCATGACCCGCGCCCATGAAGGCTTGGTTCCGAAGCCAATCTTCGGCGTGGATATCGCAATCGTCGCGCCGCCTGCCCCGGAACAGGGCTTTTGGCCCGGATTCGCCAGCCGGCTTTGGCGTGGCGACGGTTAGGCCGTTATTCCTTTAAGCGGAACCAGCCCGAAAAAAACCGCCCGTCTCGATCGCGAATTCGCGTGCGCCGCCCTCGTCTATTTCGCCATGCGGGCGATGGTGGCGGACGTGCTGAAGCCCGCCTCGATGGGCGCGAGTTCGATCCGGCCGCCGTATCCTTGGACCACGTCGGCACCGACCACGTCTTCGAGTGCGTAGTCCGCCCCCTTGACGAGGACGTCGGGACGGATCGCCTCGATGAGGGCCAGCGGCGTGTCTTCGGAAAATATCACCACCATGTCGACGCTCGCCAGCGAGGCAAGCACGGTGGCGCGCGCAGCCTCCGACTGAAGCGGTCGATCGGCGCCCTTCAGGCGTTTTACCGACGAATCGCTGTTGAGGCCCACCACCAGGCGATCGCAGAATGCTCGGGCGTGGCGCAGAAGCGCGACGTGGCCGGGGTGAAGTAGGTCGAAGACGCCGTTGGTGAATCCGATCCGCTGCGAACGTTGGCGCCACCGATCGATGCGCTCGAGCGCGGGCTTCAACGCCGACACCTTCGCCTCGGCGTCACTCAGGTCCTGGTGATGGAGCGCGTGCGCGACGTCGCCCGAAAACGCGACCGCGGTCCCGACCTTGCCGACGACGATGCCCGCCGCGACGTTGGCCAGCGCCGCCGCTTCGTCCAGTTGCGCGCCGGCGGCGATCGCCGCGGCCAGTGCCGCCGCCACCGTGTCGCCGGCGCCGGAGACGTCGAAGATCTCGCGGGCCTCGGTCGCAAGATGGGTGACCGTGCCGCGCGCGCTTACCAGCGTCATGCCCTCGCGGCTACGGGTCACCAGGACCGCCTCGAGGTCGCACTCGGATACCAGTCTCTGCGCGGCCTCGACGATCGCCGCGTCGCCTTCCACCGCCATGCGCATCGCCTCGCCGAGTTCGCGCCGGTTGGGGGTGAGCACCGAGGCGCCGCGGTAGTCCGAGAAATCGGTGCCCTTGGGATCGACGATGATCGGCTTCGAGTGCGCCTTGGCGGCCGCGAAGATGCCCGCCAGCGCTTCGCGGCACAAGACGCCCTTGCCGTAATCGGAAAGCACGACCACGTCGCATTCCGCGACCGCCCGCGAGACGGCGTCGACGAGGCGGCGGACGGCATCGCCCTCGAGCGGCGCCTGGGTCTCGTCATCGGCCCGCATCAGTTGCTGGTTGCCTGCGAGGAAGCGGCTCTTGACCGAGGTCCGTCGACCGTCGACCGCGATCAGTTCCGCATTCACCCCGGCCTCTTCGGCGAGCAGCGCGCGGATTCTTTCGCCGGGTCCGTCGGCACCGATCGCCGAGACGAAACGCGGGCTCGCGCCAAGCGCGACCAAGTTGCGCACCACGTTACCGGCGCCGCCCAGCATCTCGGTTTCGCGCCCGACCTTGAGGACCGGGATAGGAGCCTCGGGCGAGATGCGTTCGACGCCGCCGTAGACGAAGCGGTCCACCATCACGTCGCCGACGCAAAGTACGCGCGCGCCGCCCAACCGTTCGACCAGGGCGATCAATGCCCCGCGATCGGTCATACGAGACCCAGCTCCAACTCGAGCGCCCCGCACAACATCTGCCCGAGTGTGATGTGCATCTCTTGAATCCGCGCGGTCTGGAGCGACGGCACCACCAAAAGGGGATCGGCGACGCCGACCATACGGCCGCCGTCGCGCCCGCTTAAGCCCGCGGCGACGGCGCCAAGCTCGCGCGCGGCGAGCAGCGCCCGGATCACGTTCTCGCTCTGGCCCGAGGTCGAGATGCCGACCACCACGTCGCCGGCCCGGCAAAGGGCCCGGACCTGGCGCGCGAACAGCTCGTCGAACCCGAGATCGTTGCCGATTGCGGTCAACGCCGAGGTGTCGGTGGTCAACGCGATCGCCGCGATAGGGGCGCGGTCGGCCTTGTAGCGGACGGTCAGTTCGGTGGCCAAGTGCTGGGAATCGCCGGCGCTGCCGCCGTTTCCGCAAAAGGCGATCTTGCCGCCGCCCCGGATCGCGTCCGCGCACACGGTTACTAGGCGCACGAACGGCTCGCGGACCGCTTCGCGCGTGGCGGCGAGCACGCCCACGTGTTCATCGAGCTCGGATGTGAAGTAGCTATCGAGGTCCATCGCCGTCGACCGTCGGGGATGTGCGGCCATCATAGAGTTCTTTGCGGCGGCGACAAGTTATGGCGCCCGCGGATTGCGTGCGCCCTCAAAGGGTGACGCGGGCGCCGGTCCGGAGCGATTCCATCACCGCGACGGTGGCGAGGCTCGTCTCCACCAGCTCCGATTCGGCGATCGGCGCCGGGCCGCCGCCGGTTACGGCGTCGACGAATGCACGAAGCTCGGCCCGGATCCCCTTGTCCGGCGTGCGCCCCGCCGTCCGCGTGGTGACCCGGCCGTCCACGGTGATCGCGAGCGTGCGGAAGTCCTCGATCCGGGCCACCGAGCCGCCGCCGTAGACCTCGATCAATTCCTTATCGCGGCTCGCGTCGCCGAGCGCCGTATAGACGATGGTGGCGAGGCTTCCATCGGCCAATCCGAGGCTCACGTTCACGTCGGCGCACATGTCTGCGGACGAACGCGCCGCCTCGGCGCCCACCGACAGGATCGCGGCCCCGGCGAGGTACCGGGCGAGATCGACGAAGTGGCAGACCTCGCCGAGGATACGACCGCCGCCTTCGCGCGCATCGGCAACCCAGCTCTCTTTCGGGACCGGGCCCGCGTTCACGCGCAACAGCAGGAATTTTGGTCCCGACAGGCGTTCCAGATGGGCGCGCATCTCGCGCGCCAGCGGTGCGAAACGGCGGTTGAAGCCGACTTGGAAGAACGCCTGCGATTCCGTGCTGGCCGCGCGAACGCTCTCGATCTCGACCCGGTCGAGGCCAAGCGGTTTCTCGACCAGCACCGCCTTTCCAGCGCGAAGCGCGCGCATCGTAAGTTCCGAGTGGCTGTCGTGGCGGGTGGCGATGATGACCGCGTTGATCCGGGGCGAGGCGAAGACGGTCTCGGGATCCGTTTCCGCGTGGGCGAAACCGAACGTCTCGCGCGCCGCCTCGGCGCCGGCGCCGCGGCGGGAGACGACGGTCTCCAGCCGAACGCCTTTGAGTTTGACCAATTCGGGGATCAACACGCCGCGCGCGAAATTTCCGGCGCCGATCATCGCCACCACACAATCGCCCTTTGCCGGTGCCGCGCGCACCTGGGCCGTGGCGCCGCTGGCGCGCGCGCGCGTCTCGGGCGGGCGGGGCGGATAGCCGAGGACCACGCCGAGATGGGCCTCGCTGCCTGCGACGACGGCGTACGCCGCTTCGGCGTCGTCGATGGCGAAGCGGTGGCTGATCAAGGGCTCGACGTCGAGCCGACGCGCAAGCTCGGGCGACATGAGGCGGACGCATTCGGTCAAGTTCTCGGTCTCGGTCCAGCGGACGAAGCCCTCGGGATATTTGACGCCGCGGCCCTCGAACGCGGCGTCGTAGCGCCCCGGTCCGTAAGATCGCGAGACCACGACCGAGAGCTCCTTGGCCATGAACTCGCGGTAGGGAAACTGGGTGCCGGTCATGCCGACGACGCTGATTCGCGCGCGATCGCGGGCGACGGCGGCGGCGGTCGCGAAGGGTTCGCTCGAGCGCGTGGCCGCGGCGATCAGGACGCCGTCGCACCCGCGTGCGTCCGTCCGGGCCGCGATCTCCTCCGCCAGGCCCGCATCCGCCAGATTCCAAGCGGCCTCGGCGCCGGCGGCGCGAGCGGTCGCCAGGCGTGCGGCGTCGTAATCAACGACGATCGCGCGCGCGCCGGCCAGCGTCAGAAGCTGCGCGGCGAGTTGGCCGACGAGGCCCGCACCGATGACGCAGACCACGTCGCCGAGACCGACACCGAGGTTTCTGACACCATGGAGCGCGATCGCCGCAAGCGTCCCGAAGCATGCCTCGTCGTCCGTCACCGCATCGGGGATCGGGGCCGCGAGCGCGCGCGGAACGACGTTGAATTCCGCGTGGTTGGCAATCCCGGCGCCGGCCATGGCGACCCTCTCGCCGATGCGGAACGCGCCTTCGAGCCCCTCACCCACCGCCACGACGGCGCCCGCCGCGGAATAGCCCAAGGGCAGGGGCTCGTCGAGGCGCGCAAGCACCGCGCGCATGGTGGCGCCTAAGCCGTCGCGGCGGGCCTTGCGTAATGTCTTGGCGACCAGGTCGGGCCGCGCACTCGCCTTTCCGGCCAGGCTTTTCTTCGCGAATTCGACCACCATGCGCTCGGTGCCCGCCGAGATCAGCGAGGCCCGCGTCGCGACCAGCAACTGTCCCGGGCCGGCGTTCGGCGCGGGCACCTGCTTGAGCTTGAGTTTGCCTGTGCGCGCGCTCTGGATTACCTGCTTCATCCTCCGGTTTTTACCCGGTTTTCAACGCGAATGCCAAAGGAGCCGAATGCGATGCCCTTTCCACCCGGCGACGATGCGGGGCGCGCGGCGGAAAAAGTTTCTCCCGCGCGCCGTTGAGAGTAAACCTGGAGCCGGACATGTGCGGGATCGCTGCCATATTCGCCCATGGAGCGGACGCGCCACCGGTCCGCGAGGCCGAACTCGTCACGGTTCGAGATGCCATGGCCGCGCGCGGACCCGACGGGTCCGGCCTTTGGATTGCCGACGACAAGCGCGTGGGCCTCGCGCATCGCCGCCTCGCCATCATCGACTTGAGCGCCGAGGCCGCCCAACCCATGACGTTCGCGCCCGACGGCGGCAGCAACGTCCGTACCCGCATCACTTATAACGGCGAGATATACAATTACCGGGCGCTGCGCGCGTGGCTGGAATCCGATGGCGCCGTCTTCCGCACCCAGTCCGATACCGAAGTGCTGTTGCATCTTTACGACCGTTTCGAGGACGCAATGGTCGAGCATTTGCGCGGCATGTACGCCTTCGCGCTTTGGGACGAGGCGCGCCGCGGCGTGTTCCTGGCCCGCGACGCCTTCGGGATCAAGCCTCTTTACTACGCCGACGTGGCCGGGACCTTCCGGGCCGCGTCCTCGGTCAGGGCGCTGATCGCCGGCGGCGTCGAAACCGAGGCGGCGCCGGCGGGGAACGTTGGTTTCTTCCTGTTCGGTTACGTGCCCGAGCCGCACACGCTCCATCGCCATATCCACGCGCTGCCCGCGGGTTCGACCATGTGGGTCGGTTCGGATGGCGTCAAGCGCGTTCGGCGCTTCTTCGACATTCCCACGGTGCTCGCCGAGGGGCGAAGGCACGACGCCTCGGGCGATCTTCGTGAGACCCTCCTTGACAGCGTACGTCACCATCTGGTGGCCGACGTTCCGGTCGGCGTGTTTTTGTCTTCCGGCCTCGATTCGGCGACGATCACCGGAATGGCCTCGGAAATCGAGGGCGCGCGCCTCGAGACGCTGACGCTCGGATTCGATGCGTTCAAGAATACGCCCCTCGACGAGGCGCCGCTGGCCGCCGACATCGCCCGCCATTTCGGAACCCGGCACCGGACGCGATGGGTCGCCGGGCGGGACTTTCATTCCGAGCTTGGCGCGTTCCTCGCGGCCATGGACCAGCCCACCATCAACGGCGTGAACACCTACTTCGTGGCCCAGGCGGGGGCGGAGGCGGGTCTCAAGGTCGCTCTCTCGGGGCTCGGCGGTGACGAGCTGTTCGCCGGCTACGACAGCTTCCGCCAGATCCCGGCGCTCGTCGGCCGGCTGGGCCGCATTCCCGGGCTGCGGCCCGTCGGCCGGGCGTTCAGGATCGTGGCGGCGCCGGTGGCGCGGCGCCTCAGCTCTCCCAAATACGCCGGAATCCTCGAGTATGGGACGAGCTACGCCGAGGCCTATCTCCTGCGGCGCGGTCTTTTCATGCCATGGGAGTTGCCCGATCTCGTTGACGCGGAAATGGCGCGCGAGGGCTGGCGCGAGCTGCAACCCCTCGTCCGCCTCGCCGACTGCGCGTCGGGACTCGAGAGCCCGCGCGCCAAGATCACGGCGCTCGAGATGAGCTTCTATATGCGCAATCAGCTTCTTCGCGACGCGGATTGGGCGGGAATGGCGCATTCGGTCGAAATCCGCGTCCCCTTCGTCGATCCGGTGCTGCTCGCGCGGGTGGCTGCGATGGTTCGGAACGGGGCGCCGGGCAAGCGCGAGATGGCGAACAGCGTGAACCCGCGCCTGCCCGGCGCCGTGCTCGAGAGGCCGAAAACGGGTTTCTTCGTTCCGTTGCGCGAATGGCTTCAAGGCGGCTGCGAAAAGAGTCGGTCCGGGAGCGAGGAACGGGGCTTGCGCGGCTGGGCTCGGCGGGTCTACGAGGCGGCCTGGAATCCGGCGCGCTGAACAAGAACGCGTGCCGGAGCACCGGCCACTTCTGTGGATTTGCACCGGCCCGCACGCCGGTTCGGCCGCCCCAATCGTACAATGCACTGGGTGGTCGGGCCCGCAAGCCGGCCGGTTCCGCCTAAGCGGATCACGCGTTAGCTCATCCCGCGCCGGCGCCCCGCCAGGCGCGCATCGCGATCGCGGGTCGCGCGCTCGAGGCCGTCGAGGTATTCGCCGCGTTCGAACGCGTGTCCGCAGGCCATGCACAGCACGGGTCCGAAGGGCATGTGTTCGGGATCGAAGTCGCCGGAATAGGTGTTCTGCTTCTCGTCGCACCGCGGACACGGGACCGGCAGAAGTTCATGGGTCATCGCGCGCCTGCTGGAAATGCCCCCGGTTCAATCGCCCGCGACCGGTTCGCGCCGCCGCGCGCCGGTCGCGGCGAGGTTTTGGAAATAGGCAATGGTGGTGCGAAGTCCCGCATCCAGTCCCACCGTCGGTTCCCACCCGAGGCGCGCGCGCGCGCGCGATATGTCGGGGCAGCGGCGCACCGGATCGTCCTCGGGAAGGGGCCCTTCCTCCAGCACCGACTTCGATCCCGCGATCTCGCGAATCCGTTCGGCGAGCGCGCGGATGGAAATCTCGTTGGGATTGCCCAAGTTCACGGGGCCGGTCACGTCGTCGTCGGCGTCCATCAGCCGCGTCATTCCCTCGATCAGGTCGTCCACGTAGCAGAACGCGCGGGTCTGCGAGCCGTCGCCGAAAAGCGTGATCGGCTCGTCCGCGAGCGCCTGAATGATGAAGTTCGAAACGACGCGCCCGTCGCTGCTGTCCATTCGCGGCCCGAAGGTGTTGAAAATGCGGGCGACGCGGATATTGAGCCCATGCTGGCGGTGGTAGTCGAAAAACAGGGTCTCGGCGCAGCGCTTGCCCTCGTCATAGCAGGCGCGCGGCCCGATCGGATTGACGTTGCCGCGGTAGTCTTCGCGCTGCGGATGGACTTCCGGATCGCCGTAGACCTCGCTCGTGGAAGCCTGAAATATCTTGGCCCGCGTTCTTTTCGCCAGCCCCAGCACGTTGATGGCGCCGTGCACCGATGTCTTGGTGGTCTGGACGGGGTCGAACTGGTAGTGCACCGGCGACGCGGGACAGGCGAGGTTGTAGATCTCGTCCACCTCCACATAAAGCGGGAAGGTGACGTCGTGGCGCATGAGCTCGAAGTGGGGATGGCTCAGCATCGCAGCCACGTTGTCCTTCGTTCCGGTGAAGAAATTGTCGACGCAAAGGACGTCGTGTCCGTCGGCGAGTAATCGTTCGCACAGGTGCGAGCCCAGAAAGCCCGCTCCGCCCGTTACCAGGGTTCGTTTTCGCGAAGCCATCGACCCCTCTCATCAGCGACGCCCGTGGAACGCGCGACGGGCCGAGCCTAGAACACTATCCGACCAGATTGAACCAATTTGGTCGGAAGTGCTCTCGTAGCGAACACCGGGTTGGACAAATGGCCGCCGAAGCCCCTCGACGCCCGCCCGCCCCGGTTCCCCGGCGGTTTCATCAGGTCTGGAGGAAGCGTCGCGTTACGTCCTCCAGGACGAGGCACGTCAAACACCCCGAATGCCAAGCCCCGGTGTCGATTCCGATCCTTCCCGCGCGGACCTCGGGTACCGGCGAGATCGAGTGGCCGTGCACCACGACCTTGTCCGACGGCGTCTCATGGCCGAGAAAGTCATCGCGGATCCAAAGAAGGTCAAACTCCGTTTGATCCTCGAGAGCGACGCCGGGCATGACGCCGGCGTGTACGAACAGATAGTCGCCGGCGACGTGATAGGTGCGCAAGCTCCGGAAGAACGCCAGGTGATCGGCAGGCACCGCGTCCCGGAACCGCCGCCGCGCCGCGTCGCGACCTTGCGCGTCCATGAAGGCGCCGGGTATATCCACGCCGTAGCTCAGCAGCGTGGCGGCGCCGCCGTTCATCATCCACACGTCGCCGCCCGAGCCGTCGGCCCAAAACGCGAGCAGGAGTTCCTCGTGATTGCCCTTGAGGAACACGCTCTCGAAGCCGCCCAGCGGCGCGTGCACCAAGCCGTCGACCACCTCGAACGAGCGTCCACCCCGGTCGACGTAGTCGCCCAGATAAACGATGACGTTTTGCTGCGCAATCTTGCGCGGCGGCGCTGCGTCCCGGTCGGCGACGATCATCTCGTGCATTCGGTCCAAGAGATCGGCGCGGCCGTGGATGTCACCCACCACGTAGCAGCGATGACCGGCCGGGACCCGCGGAGCCCCGCGCGCGTTCCCGGCGCCGGGTTGGATCGGTTGTGCGTCGATCATATATTCTGGCAATATAGAGACGCGTTTGCCCGAAGGAAAAGGTCTCACTCGGCCCGCCCGGGGCACGTTTGCGTCGCGTTCCGGTTCCGACGGCGCGCATTCGGTCCGACGCCGCCGGGTAAGGGGGTGTTAACCGATCGTCGGCGAGACTGGCGCGACGATCCGCACCCCGCGGCCCTCGCTACGGTATGACGATGGCAGAACCGATCAGCGCCGCGACGATGCTCGTTGACGAATCGCCCAACGAAGAGGGCGTTCTGCTCGATGCCGTGCGCCGAATCGAGCCGGACCCCAAGGGCTATTTCGGGATCCACATCCATCTCTCGGAGCTGCGTCAGCAGTACCGTCAGGACCGCTACATCCGTATCGCGGTGCGATCGTTCGACACGTTGACGTTCAACCAGGAAGCCACCATTTACGTGCTTACGAATTCGGACGTGGTCCTGCTTTGCCACGATGTTGCCGTGGAAGAGCTCGACCAGCCTCTCAGCCGTGTCCGCACGCTGTTCAGCGAGGATCCGCTGACCTTTGGCGAGGAAGGCACGCTCGACGACCGGTTCACCAGCTGGTACGACCTCTCGCAGCCGGCCGACTATGCGACGTTTCTCGCCCTCGTCGAAGACATCGTCGACAAGGCCCTGCCCCGCCAGCAGCGGGGTGCCGACGGGGGCAACGGCGCCGGACGCGCCATGGCGGGCGAACCGCTCAGTCCATCAAATCTCACGGCCATCAACGAGCGCCTGCAACGCACGCACCTCGCGGACCTGATCCGCCGGCAATCGGCGGTCCTCGTCCATCCCGGCGCCCAGGGCGAGGTTATGTTCCGCGAACACTATGTCTCGATGATCGATCTGCAACGGCGGCTGTGTCCCGACGTCAACCTGTTCGGCAACACGTGGCTGTTCCAGTATCTGACCGAGACCGTGGACCGGCGCCTGCTAAGTGTGATGAGCCAGTCCGAATACGCCCCGGCGGATGACGCGATCAGCATGAATCTGAACGTCTCGACCGTGGTTTCCACGGCCTTTCAGAACTTCCACGAGAAGGCCCGCGAGCGTGTCGACAAGGTCATAATCGAACTCCAGACGGTCGACATCTTCGCCGACATGAACGCCTACGTTCAAGCCCGCGACTGGCTGCAGGGCCAAGGTTACCGGGTCCTGATCGACGGCCTCACTCCGCTCTCGCTCCAGTTCTTCGATCCCAGCCACCTGCACGCCGATTACGTCAAGATTGTCTGGACGCCCGAGTTCCTGAGCGGGGTCGACGACCCGCGAATGTCCGAGATGAAAGACGTGATCCGGGATGCGGGAAAGGAGAAAGTCATCCTGGTTCGCGTGGACTCCGAAGAAGCGGTCGTTTGGGCCGTCAACCTGGGCATCCGACGTTTTCAGGGCCACTACATCGACCGGCTCGTGGATGCCATGATCGCGAAGGGTATCATATGAGCACGACGCGATAGCCGGACCCGACCATGGCACGATCACCCGAAACCCAGCGATCGCTCGCGAGCCAGGAGAACCTGCTGCTGGACTACATCCACCGTCTGGAGAAGCACAAGGGCGACCGCAAAGCGGTCCACATCCACCTCTCTGGGCTCCGGCCTTACAACAGGCGTGAGCACCACGTGCGCGTCGCCGCCACCGGCTTTGAGAACCTGATCAAGAACCTGGCCGGTCAATTGTTCCAACTGAAGAATTCGGACTTGTTCTTCGTTTACCGTCGCGACGTCGAGCCCGAGGTTCAGACGGCGGTCCAACAGATCCGATACCTGTTTAGCGACGACCCGTTGCTGGCGGAAGAGGAGTCGGGGATCGACCGCTTCTGCACCTGGTTCGACGCCGCCACCCAGCTCGACGAGATCCTGCACTTGGTGCAGGGAATGGTAGACGTCGATCAGAAGCGGCAGTCCGGATCGCGGACCCAGGTGGACACGCGGGGCGCCCTTCGCGCCAAGCAGAAATTGGGCGAGCCATTGACGCCCGAAATCCTCGCGCGGGTCGAAACGGCGCTGGTGCGAGCCGATCTCTCGAATCTGGTGCGCCGCCAGTTTGCTTGCGCGGTCAGCCGAAAGGGCACGCCGACGCCGGTCTTCAGCGAACTTTTCATCTCGATCAAGGATCTGCGCGAAACGCTGTTGCCCGGCGTCAACCTGACGTCCAGCCGATGGCTCTTCCAGCACCTGACCGAGAGCCTGGATCGGCGCATGCTGGCGATGCTTTCCAAGACCGACCACATAACGCTTTCGGGCGACATCAGCTTCAACCTCAACGTCTCGACACTGCTTTCGAACGAGTTTCTCAATTTCGACGATCAGGTCCCGGCAAGCCGACGGGGCCACATGATCGTCGAGCTTCAGAGCATGGACGTCTTCTCCAACCTCGGCGCCTACTTGTTTGCGCGCGAGTTCGTTCAGGAACGTGGCTACCGGATCTGCATCGACGGGCTGACGTATGAAACCATGTATCTGATCGATCGCGAGCGCTTGGGCGCCGACTCGGTCAAACTGGTTTGGGATCCCGAGATGGTGGACCGAGACGCGGCGGCCCATTCCGACATCCGCGCCATGATTCGGCGCTCCGGCGAATCACGGGTGGTGATGACCCGCTGCGACGACCGCGAGGCGGTCGACTTCGGCCATTCCATGGGGATCTCGGTGTTTCAGGGCCGCCAGGTGGAGAACCTGATCGCCGAGGAGAACCGCAAGCGCGAGCTCCGCAGGCTCAAGGCACGAATCGAAAGCAACTGAACCCGGTCGTCGTCGCGCGCAATCGCTTATCCGCGATCCGCCACCACGTAAATCTGGTCGTATAGTGCTCTAGGGTTTTCTCGCCGCCCCATTCCGCGTTCCCTCGGCCTCCCGAGCCAAGCCCCATTTGGCCACCGACCCATGTCGATTAGTTCGTCCCCCGCCATCGTCACCCGAGGCCTGACCATGAGCTACGGACGCGTGCGGGCGCTGAACGACGTCAGCTTCGACGTCGCCGAGGGCACGAGCGCGGCGATCTTGGGCGGCAATGGGGCGGGCAAGACCACGACGCTCGCGATCCTGTTGGGATTGCTGCTTCCCACCGCGGGTTCGGTCACCGTGTTTGGCGAGGACATGCTGCGCCACCGCTATCGGGTGCTGCCGAGGATGAATTTTTCCTCTCCCTATGTCGATCTTCCGAAACGCCTGAGCGTCCGCGAGAACCTCGTCGTCTATGCGCATTTCTACGGGCTTTCCGAAATCCGGCGCCGGATAGCCGAGATCGCCGGCGATCTCGAGCTCGAGCCCTTCCTCGACCGGCCCTTCGGTGCGCTGTCGGCCGGTCTGGCGACGCGCGTCTCCCTCGCCAAGGCCTTGATCAACAAACCGGCGTTGTTGCTCCTGGACGAGCCCACCGCGTCGCTCGATCCCGAGACCGCCGACTGGGTTCGCGCCTATCTCGAGGACTATCGCGCGCGCGAGGGCGCGACCATTTTGCTCGCGTCGCACAACATGGCCGAGGTGGAACGGCTCTGCGACGACGTGATCATGCTGCGCGCCGGTCAAATCGTCGATCGCGGAACCCCGCCGGCGCTGATTGAGCGGTACGGACGCGAGACGCTGGAAGAGGTGTTTCTCGACATTGCCCGCGCCGGCACGGCCCGGGATCGCCGCGACGGAGACCACGGCGAGGCGGTGCAATGACGCCCTCCGCCCCGAAGCCTGCCTGGAGCCCGAGGAGCCGTTCGCCGGCCGCGCTTGCGTGGACCCGCGTCGTCGGCATGATGCTGCGCCACGTCTACGTGCTGAGAAGATCCTGGCCACGGCTCCTGGAGCTTGCCTACTGGCCCACCATGCAGATGATCCTCTGGGGGTTCATCACGGTCTTCTTCGTCGAACACAGCTCTTGGGTGGCCCGCGCCGGTGGCGTGCTGGTGAGCGCGGTTCTGCTGTGGGACGTGCTCTTCCGGGGCAACCTCGCGCTGTCGCTCTCATTCCTCGAGGAGATCTGGGCCCGCAACCTGGGCCAGATCTTCGCCAGCCCCTTGCGGCCCTACGAAATGGTGGTCTCGCTCCTGATCCTGAGCCTGGCGCGGACCTTGATAGGGGTCAGCCCGGCGGCGCTTCTCGCGATCCCGCTTTACGACGTCTCCGTCTTCAAACTCGGCCCCTCGCTGGTCGTCTTCTTCGCCAACCTTCTGGTCATGGGGTGGTGCCTGGGCCTGATCGTCTCGGGTTTGGTCCTACGCTTCGGATTGGCGGCCGAGAGCCTCGCCTGGGTCGTGGTCTTCATGCTGTCGCCGCTGAGCGGGGTCTATTACCCGATCGCCACGCTTCCCGCGTGGCTGCAGCCGGTCTCGTGGGCGCTGCCGTCCGCGTACGTGTTCGAAGGCATGCGCGCGATTCTTTTCGAAGGCGTCGTCAGGTTCGATCTCTTGATCCGCTCGGCCGGCCTCAACGTCCTGTACTTGACGGCGTCGTCGGCGTTTTTCCTGTACATGTTCCACGTCGCGCGCCGGCGCGGACTTCTTCTCCAGCAGGGCGAATGAAACCGCCCTTTACCGGCGTCCGCTGACGCCGGCGTCGGCGAACGTCGCCATGCCCGCGTGGCATGCGCAGGCGGCCCTGAGAACGGGCACTGCGAGCACGGCGCCGGAAGCCTCGCCGAGGCGCATGTTCAGATCAAAAATGGGCTCCTTGGCGATTGCCTTGAGAAGGTGGCGGTGGCCTGGCTCCGCCGAGCAGTGCGCCACCTGGCAGTGATCGAGGGCGCCCGCGACGGCGACTTCGAGGACCGCCGCCGCAGCGGTGCAGACGAAGCCGTCGAGAAGTACCGGGATCCGCTTGAGTCGCGCCGCGATCACTGCGCCGGTAATGGCCGCGAGCTCGCGCCCGCCGAGGCGGCGCAGAAGCTCGATCGCATCGCCCCGGGCGCTTCGGTGCCGGCTGAGCGCGGCGGCGACCACGGCGCGCTTTCTCGCGAGCGCGGCCGCGCCGATACCAGTCCCCGGACCCACCCACCGGCGCGCGCCGCCCCCAAACAGCGCGGCTGAAAGCGCGGCCGCCGACGTGGTGTTGCCGATTCCCATTTCGCCCAGACAAACGACGTCCGGCTTTCCCCTCACCGCCGCCATGCCAACCCGAATCGCGGCCACGCAGTCGGCCTCGTCCATGGCCGGGGCGGCTGTGAAATCGCGCGTCGGCTCGTCCAACGACAACGCGTCGATGCGAAGCGTTACGCCGAACGTGCGGCAAAGCGCGTTCACGGCCGCGCCGCCGCGCTCGAAGTTGGCGACCATCTGCCGGGTTACTTGGGGCGGATAGGCCGACACGCCGAGGGCCGCGACCCCGTGGTTGGCGGCGAAGACGCACGCCGTCGCGCGCTCGATGCGCGGCGGATGGCGCCCTTGCCAGGACGCGAGCCAGGCGCTCAGCGCTTCGAGCCGCCCGAGGGCGCCTTGGGGCTTGGTCAGCGTCGCCTCGCGCTTCTCGGCGCGGGCGCGGGTGGCGGCGTCGGGACCGGGCAGGTCCTCGATCAGCGCCCGCACGTCCGCGAGTCGCCTCGGCGCCGGCAATCGCTGCGCGGATGATTTCGGCGTCCCCGCCTGGGCGGATTTCATTTGTCGGTCCATACCCCTATAAACATGCTCCCGATTCGGGTGATCACATATCAGGCGAGCCATGGCCAGCGTCGAGGATTTTCTCACGAGCTTGCGCGCGAACGCCATCGGTTGGGGACGCGACATTAGGGCGGCGGGCGCGTTTCTTACCGTCTTTCCGGTATCCATGCCGCCGGGGCCACGCGGCCAAAAGGCGACGAAGCCGCCGGCGAGCGCGGTTCGTGCGTTTCCCGTGATCGGAGCAGGCGTCGGTGTCGTCGCGGGCGCCGCACTCTTGGTCGGCAACGACTTGGGTCTACATCCCATGGCCAGCGCCCTGGTGGGGCTCGCCGTCGCCGCGGCGCTGACCGGGGGGCTGCACGAGGACGGACTTGCCGATACCGCCGACGGCCTCGGCGGCGGCCGAACCGCGGCCGCCCGGCTAAAAGTCATGCAAGACAGCCGGATCGGCACGTTCGGCGCGCTGGCGATCGTTTTCAGCATCGCCATCCGGGCCGCGATCCTGGCCGGATTCGCGACCCCCGGTATTGCGGTGTTGGCCCTGATCGCCGCCGGCGCGGCGTCGCGCGGCGCGATGTCCGCGGTGATGGCGGCCATACCGACGGCCAGGCGTCAAGGACTGGCCGCGACATTCGGCCGCCCGGCGCGCGAAGACAGCGTCACCGCCGCCTTGCTAGGAGGCGCGCTGGCGCTTCTCTGTCTCGGGCCGCTGGCCGGCATTCTCGCCGTGGCTCTCGCGGTGGCGACCGCTTTTGCCTTGGCACGTCTCGCGAAACGACATCTGGGCGGCTACACGGGCGACGTGCTCGGCGCCTTGCAGCAGGCCTGCGAGATTGCGGTGCTCCTCGCCGTGGCGGCGATCGGATAAGGAGTCCGTGACGCATCAGACGCGCTGGTGGTGGGTGCGGCACGCGCCGGTCCTCGAAGGAAGAGGACGCCTGTACGGCCAGACCGATCTTCCGTGCGACACCTCCGATACCGAGACCTTTTGCGCGCTCGCGGCCGTGCTTCCCGGAGCGGCCGTCTGGATCACGAGCCATCTGGTGCGCGCCGTCGAAACTGCGCGGGCGATCCGCGACGCCGGTGCACACGCGCCCGAGCCCGAGCGCGAGTGCGACCTCGCCGAACAAGCGTTCGGCGACTGGCAGGGGATGACCTGGGACGAGATCCGCAAAGCCTTCGGCGCTGAAAACGCCGCTTTCTGGCGGGCTCCCGGTGACAGCGCCCCGCCGGGGGGCGAAAGCCTGGCCCAAGTCATTACCCGCGTCGCGGGTGTGATCGAGCGTGTCACCGCGGCCAACGCCGGGCGCGACATCGTCGCCGTTGCCCACGCCGGCTCGATCCGCGCGGCGGTGGCGATGGCGCTTGGCCTGGATGCCGCGCGCGCGCTTGCGTTCAGGCTCGATAACCTCTCGGTCACCCGCCTCGACCACGATTCCGAGCGCACCAGCCAAGGCCACGCCCATCCCTGGCGGGTGATCCTGTTGAACACGCCGGCGCGCTGGATTCCCGCCGCCTCGGCGTGATAAGCTGAGCGCGTGTCGGGAGAGGGAAGCCGGTGCGCGGACCCGAGTTCCGCAAGTCCGGCGCTGCCCCCGCAACTGTAAGTGGCGGGACCGCGGCAAGGCATGCCACTGGCGCCGATGACGCGCTGGGAAGGCGCCGCGGTCACAATCCGCTCGAGCCAGGAAACCTGCTCGGCACACGACGATCATCGATCCTCGGGTGGAGGAATGCGCTGTGAACACGACCGATCCCACGCCAATGCCTTCGCTGACTCTCGTCCTGGGCGGGATGCGATCGGGCAAAAGCGCGTACGCCGAACGCCTGATCGAGGCCCGCGGTCCCGGCCTCTACCTTGCCACCGCGAACGCCGGCGACGCCGAGATGGCGGAGAGGATTCGCCGCCACCGCGCACGCCGCGGCGCGGTGTGGTCGACCGTGGAAGCGCCACTCGACGTCGTCGGGGCGCTGCGAAGCGCGCGCGACGGCCGCCCCGTGCTCGTGGACTGCCTGACGCTTTGGCTGAGCAACGTGATGGCGGCGGGCCGTGACGTCGATGCCGAAAGCCGGACGCTGATTGAAGGCTTGCGCGCCCATTCCGCCCCGGTGGTGGCGGTCTCGAACGAAGTCGGCCTCGGCGTCGTTCCCGACAACGCGCTCGCGCGCGCGTTCGCGGACGCGGCGGGCCGCCTCAACCAGTCCGCGGCGCAAGCGGCCGAGCGGGTCGTGTTCATGACCGCAAGCTTGGCCGTGACCCTCAAGCCGCCCCTGGCGGCGGGCGAGGCCGCGGCGTGAAGATTCCCGCGACCGTGGTGACCGGATTTCTCGGCGCCGGAAAGACCACCTTGATCCACCACCTGCTCGAGACCGCGGGTGGCCGGCGGATCGCGCTTATCATCAACGAGTTCGGAAGCCTCGGCGTCGACCGCGAGCTTCTCTTGGGTTGCGGGGTAACGGGGTGTTCCGATGGCGACGTGATCGAGCTCGCCAACGGCTGCATTTGCTGCACCGTCGCCGACGACTTCCTTCCCACCATCGAGCTTCTGCTCGATCGCCCCGTACCGCCTGATCACATCGTCATCGAGACCTCGGGCCTCGCGTTGCCCAAGCCGCTGCTCAAGGCCTTTGCCTGGCCCCAGGTGCGGACCCGCGTCACCGTCGACGGCGTTCTCGCCGTGATCGACGCGCAGGCGGTGCTTGCCGGAACCTTCGCTTCCGATCCGGATGCCGTCGGACGCCAGCGCGCCGCCGACGCGGCCCTCGATCACACGGGCGCGCTCGAGGAGCTGTACGAAGACCAGCTCGCGGCCGCCGATATGGTGATCCTCAACAAGTTCGACCTGATCGACGATGCCGGCCGCGAGCGCATCCGCCGGGACATGGCCGATCGCCTCGATGCGGCCGTCAAGGTAGTCCCCGCGGTCCACGCCGCGGTTCCGGCCGATATCGCGCTCGGCATCGGCGCGGCCGCCGAGGATGCGCTGGAAGCGCGCCCTTCGCACCACGACGCAGAGCCCGATCACGACCACGATGACTTCGACGCGTTCGTCGTTGAGCTCGGCGCCATCGCCGATCCCGAGGCTCTGGAATCGCGCCTTCGCGATGTCGCCCGCGCGTTCGACGTGCTGCGGATCAAGGGTTTCGTGGACGTCCCAGGCAAGATTTCGCGGCGTGTGGTCCAGGGAGTCGGCACCCGCGTCCAGGGCTACTACGACCGTGCCTGGCGGGCCGGCGAGGCGCGCGCGAGCCGCCTCGTCATCATCGCCGCAAACGGCGTCGACCGGGGCGCAATCGAGGCGGTCCTCGGCGCAAGCGAGACCGCGGGCGCGCAGGCGCGAGATTAGGTGCACCTTCTCGCCACCCCGCAAGGCGCGCCCCTCGTCGACGACGGCGTGGCGATCGATCTGGCCCAGACGCCGGGAGACGTCATCTTCCTCTCGGCGGCCGATACCGAGATCGCGTGTCTGGCCGCGGCGCGCGCGCGCATTGACGATCCCTCCTTTCCGACGGTGCGGCTCGCCAACGTGCTCAGTCTCGGCCACAACATGTCGGTCGATCTCTACGTGGACGCGATGGTCGCGCGCGCGCGCTTGGTGATCGTGCGCTTGCTCGGCGGTCGCGCCTATTGGCCCTACGGCGTCGAACAGATCGCGGGCGCGTGCCAGGAGGCCGCCATCCCGCTCGCGTTCCTTCCCGGCGACGACGCCCCGGATCCCGAGCTCGCGCGGTTCAATACGCTCGATGCCCGCTCCACCCATCGGCTGTGGCAGTACTGCGTCCACGGCGGCGTCGACAACGCCCGCAACCTCCTCGCCTTCGCCGCGAACGTGATCGGTCACGAGGCTCCTTTCCGCGAGCCCCGGCCGCTGCTGAGGGCCGGGCTTTACTGGCCCGGTCGATCGCTTCCAGACCTCGCCGACTTGCGCGCCGACTGGGCGGCGGGCGCCCCGGTCGCGGCGTTGGTCTTTTACCGCGCGCTCGTGCAGGCGGGAAACCTGGAGGCCGTGGACGCCTTGATCGACGGGCTCAATGATGCCGGCCTGAACCCGCTGCCGGTTTATGTGACCGGCCTCAAGGACTCGGTGGCGGGGGCGACCGTCGGCGCGCTCTTCGAGGCCGCGCGGCCCGGGATCGTGCTGAATGCCACCGGCTTCGCGGCCTCCACGCCCGGTGAAGCGCGCACGCCGAGCCCGCTCGAGGCGGCCAGCGCGCCAATCCTTCAGGTGGTGTTCGCGAGCGGCGACGAGGAAACCTGGCGCAAGGGCACGAGCGGGCTATCGGCCCGCGACATCGCCATGAACGTGGCGCTCCCCGAAATCGACGGCCGCATTATGGGGCGCGCCGTCGCGTTCAAGGGGCGCGGGCGCCGCGACCCCTTGACCGAAGCCGATCTCCTCAGCCACCGCCCGGTCGGCGACCGGGTCGCGTTCGTGTGCGCGCTGGCGAGGAACTGGACTCGTCTCAGCGCCACGCCCCGGAACCGCCGCCGCGTCGCGCTCGTGCTCGCCAACTATCCCAACCGTGACGGGCGCATGGGCAACGGCGTCGGACTGGATACGCCGGCGTCGGTCGTGAATGCGCTCAAGGCGCTCGACAAAGCGGGCTACCGGGTGCGTGGGATCCCGACCGACGGCGACGCGCTGGTGCGCAAACTCGCCGCGGGCGCTACCAACGACTTCCGCGCCCTTTCCGGCCGTCGCATCGAAGAGACTTACGGCGCCGACGAATACGCGCGCTTCTTCGCCCGCCTGCCGGACGCCGTTCGTGCGCGAATCCAGGCGCGTTGGGGCAAGCCCGCGGACGATCCGGCCTTCCTCGAGCGTGACGGTGGCGGGTGCTTCGCGGTGCCCGCTTTCCGCTGCGGCTCGGTGGTCGTCGCGCTTCAGCCGGCACGCGGCTATAACATCGATCCGGCGGCCAGCTACCACGATCCCGACCTTCCGCCGCCGCACGGCTACTTCGCCTTCTACGCCTGGCTCCGCGAGGCCTTCGGCGCGCACGCGATCGTGCATTTCGGCAAGCACGGCAACCTGGAATGGCTTCCGGGAAAAGCGCTGGCGCTGGCCGCCGAATGCTTCCCCGAGGCGGCGCTGGGGCCGGTTCCGCACCTCTATCCCTTTATCGTCAACGATCCCGGCGAGGGCACCCAGGCGAAGCGCCGCGCAAGCGCCGTGATCGTCGATCATCTCACCCCGCCCATGACGCGGGCCGAGAGCTACGGTCCCCTTCGCGAGCTCGAGCGGCTCGTCGACGAGTATTTCGAGGCCGCCGGCATGGATCCGAGGCGAATCCGGGTACTGGCCCGCGACATCCTCGAGCTGTGTCGGTCCGAAGGAATCGGCGCCGATTGCGGGATCGAGACGGGCGACGACGAGACGGCGGCGCTTCGCAAGCTCGACGGCTATCTTTGCGAGCTCAAGGAGATGCAGATTCGCGACGGGCTTCACATATTCGGCGAATCGCCGACGGGCGAGCTCGCGACCGACCTCCTCGTCGCGCTCTTGCGCGTCCCGAGGGGGAACGAGGCGGGCGCCGAATCGCTCCATCGCGCGCTGGCCCGCGACCTAGGTCTCGATTTCGATCCCCTCGACTGCGAGGCGGCCGCGGCGTGGTCGGGTCCGCGACCGCGGGCGCTTCTCGGCGGCGATCCGTGGCGGACGGCCGGCGATACCGTCGAGCGGCTCGAAGCGCTCGCCAGCGAGCTGGTCTCGGGGGCGCGGCGGGCGCCGAAAAAGTGGCGGCGCGCGCGCGCGGTGCTGGGCGAGCTGGACCGGCGCCTGCGCGGTGCGGTCGCGACCTCGGGCGCCGCCGAGATGGAGGGGCTTCTCACGGGCCTCGACGGCCGGTTCGTGGAACCCGGCCCGTCCGGGGCGCCGACCCGTGGACGCACGGACGTGCTGCCAACGGGGCGCAACTTCTTCTCGGTGGACACGCGCATGGTGCCGACCCCGGCCGCCTGGACGCTAGGGTGGAAATCGGCGGGACTCATGGTCGAGCGCCACATGCAGGAGCACGGGACCTGGCCCCGTGCCATGGCGATCACGGCCTGGGGCACCAGCAACATGCGCACCGGCGGCGACGACATCGCCCAGGCGCTCGCGTTGATGGGGGTGCGCCCCACCTGGGACGTGGCCTCGGGGCGCGCCACCGGCACGGAAGTGATACCGCTTTCGGTCCTCGACCGCCCGCGCGTGGACGTAACCTTGCGCGTCTCGGGGTTCTTCCGCGACGCCTTCCCGGCCCAGATCGCGCTCTTCGATTCGGCGGTGGGTGCGGTCGCCGCGCTGGACGAGCCCGGCTCCGGCAACCCCTTGGCGGCACGGGTCGCCGCAGACGCCGCGGCGCTCTCGCGCCAGGGCCTGGCGCCCGAGCTGGCTGCCCGCAAGGCCACGTACCGCGTCTTCGGCTCCATGCCCGGCGCCTACGGGGCCGGTCTGCAGGCCCTGATCGACGAGCGCGGCTGGGAGACCGAGGCCGATTTGGGGCGCGCCTACATCGCCTGGGGCGGTTACGCCTATGGGGCGGGCGCAGAGGGCGAGCCCGCGCAATCGCTGTTCGAGGCCCGGCTCGGGCGGATCGACGCGGTCGTGCAGAACCAGGACAACCGCGAGCACGACCTTCTCGATTCCGACGACTACTACCAGTTCGAAGGCGGAATCGCGGCCGCCGTCAGCGCGCTTTCGGGCCGCCGCCCGGCCGTCTACCACAACGACCACTCGCGCCCGGAAAGCCCGAAGGTGCGCACCCTCGAAGAAGAGGTCGGGCGCGTCGTGCGTGCCCGCGTCGTCAACCCCAAGTGGATCCGGGGCGTGATGCGCCACGGCTACAAAGGCGCCTTCGAGATGGCGGCGACGGTGGACTACATGTTCGCCTTTGCCGCGACCGCGGGTTGCGTGCGCGACCACCATTTCGATGCGGTCTTCCAGGCCTATTTGGGCGATGATACGGTCCGCGGCTTCATCGCCGAGCACAATCCCTGGGCGCTCAAGGAAATGAGCGAACGGCTTCTCGAGGCGTGCGAGCGCGGCCTTTGGCGGCCGCGGCGAAACGACGCTGCCGACCGGCTTGCGGAGCTCGCCGGCGACGGCGGAGGGGGTTGAGGTGGACCAAGACGAGATCAACCGCCGCCACGCCGAGAAGATGCGCAAGAAAAAGGTCGTCCGCGACAAGATCGTCGCCACCAAGACCGAGGAACGCGGATTGCTCATCGTCCATACCGGCAAGGGCAAGGGGAAATCCACCGCCGCCATGGGTCTCGCCATGCGTTGCATCGGCCACGGCATCCGGGTCGGCATCGTCCAGTTCGTGAAAGGGGTCTGGCAGACCGGCGAGCGGACGGTTCTCGCGCGGTTTCCCGACCTCGTCACCGTCAAGGCGATGGGTGAGGGGTTTACCTGGGAGACCCAGGACCGGGTCCGCGACGTCGCCGCCGCCGAGACCGCGTGGGAGAGCGCCAAGGCGATGATCGCCGATGCGGACTACGGCATGGTGATCCTGGACGAGCTCAACATCGTGCTTCGCTACGCCTATCTCGATGCCGCAGAGGTGATCGGGACGCTGGAATCGAGGCCGCGGGCGAAGCACGTGGTGGTGACGGGACGGAACGCCCCCGACGCGCTGATCGAGATCGCGGACCTGGTGACCGAGATGACCATGGTCAAGCACCCCTTCCGTTCCGGGGTCAAGGCGCAGGCCGGGGTCGAGTTTTGACCACCGCGGCCCTTGACGGCCGGCAACCGAGGGACAGACTGATCGCCGAACGACCGTATGCGCGGACGATTCGGAGGACATTGGCATGGGCATTGGCGGCATGACGCGGACATCGGGCACACTCCGACGGCTTTGCACCCTTTTCTCGGTGGTGGTCGTTCTTGGCGCGTGCGCCGAGTTCAGAGACGATCCCGCAACCGTGAGCCAAGATGTGGTCGCGCGTGCGACGGCGACGGTCGATCGGTTCCGGACGCTGCCCGGGCTTGCGGTCTACTGGAGTTTCGTCGCGGACGCGCAAGGCGTCGTCGTCCTGCCGCGGGTCGTCAAGGCAGGGTTCCTGGGCGCCGCCGAGGGCGGCAGCGGGGTCATGCTCGCGCGCGGGGCCGATGGCGCGTGGAGCGCGCCGGCTTTCTACACCTTGGGCGGCGCGAGCTTCGGCCTTCAGGTCGGGATCCAGAGCACCGAGGTCCTGCTGATCCTGCGCACCGAAAAGGCGGTGCGCGCCTTCCTCGATCATCAGGCGAAGCTGGGCGCGGATGCGGGTCTCACGGTCGGAATGCTGGGCGGCGGCCTCGAGGCCTCGACGACGACGAACCTGGGCACCGACGTGCTGGCCTTCGCCCACGCGCTTGTCGGCGCGTTCGGCGGTGTCGCGCTCGAAGGTGCCGTGCTCGTCCGCCGCAAGGACCTGAACGAGGCCTATTACGGCGCCGGCGCCACGCCGCAGGCGATCATCATCGACAGATCCCTGGAGAACCCGGCCGCCGACGCCCTGAGGGCCGCTCTTGCCGGCAACTGAGTCGCGGCCCGCCCGGTGCCTGATGGTCCAGGGCACCGGCTCCGACGTCGGCAAGTCGCTGTTGGTGACCGGGCTTTGCCGCGCCTACGCCAAGCGCGGGCTCGCGGTCCGTCCCTTCAAGCCGCAGAACATGTCCAACAACGCCGCCGTTGCCGACGACGGTGCCGGCGGCTCCGGCGAGATCGGCCGCGCCCAGGCCCTCCAGGCGCAGGCCGCGCGCGTCCCCGCCAGCGTCCACATGAATCCGGTGCTGCTCAAGCCCACCTCGGACGTGGGATCGCAAGTGATCGTCCAGGGACGGGTCAGAAGGAACGCCCACGCCCGCGACTACCACGCGCTTAAGCCGCGCCTCATGGCGTCGGTTCTGGAAAGCTTCGCGATCTTGCGGGCCGAAGCGGAACTGGTACTGATCGAAGGGGCCGGAAGCCCTTCGGAAGTGAACCTGCGCGAAGGCGACATCGCCAACATGGGCTTCGCCCTGGCGGCCCAAACGCCCGTGATCCTGGTGGGCGACATCGCGCGCGGCGGCGTCATTGCGAACCTCGTCGGCACCCACGCGCTCATGAGCGCGGCCGAACGCGCGCTGACGCAAGGTTACGTCATCAACAAGTTCCGGGGCGATTCGGCGCTGTTCACCGGCGCCATCGAGATGATCCGGGAGCGCACCGGCTTCGAATGCTTCGGCGTCGTCCCCCACTTCCCGGCCGCCCGCCGCCTGCCTAGCGAGGACGCCATGGCGCTCGACGGCGCCCCGGTGGTGCCCGAGGACGGGGCCGACGTCCATTTCCGGATCGCGGTCCCGCGCTTTTCACGGATCGCCAACTTCGACGACCTCGACCCCCTCGTGGCGGAGCCCGGCGTCGCGGTGCGGATCGTGAACGCGGGCAAACCCTTGCCGGCGGATGCCGACGTGATCGTGTTGCCGGGATCGAAGTCGACGCGCGCCGATCTGGCGTTGCTCAGGGCCGAAGGCTGGGACCGCGACGTCGCCCAGCACCTGCGCCGCGGCGGCGCGGTGGTGGGGCTGTGCGGCGGCTATCAGATGCTGGGCCGGCGCATCGCCGACCCCGACGGCATCGAAGGTGCGCCCGGCGAATCCGAGGGCCTGGGCCTCTTGGATATGGAGACCGTGATCTCCGAGACCAAGGCGCTGCAGCGGGTGCGCGGCACCGAAGGCGTAAGCGGCACAGCCATGGGCGGCTACGAGATGCACATGGGGGTGACCGAGGGACCGGCCGGTGCGCGGCCCTGGTTCGCGCTCGACGACGGGCGCCCGGAAGGAAGTTTGAGCGCCGACGGCCTGGTGATGGGAAGCTACCTCCACGGCCTGTTCGCCGCCGATTCGTTCCGCCACGCCTTCCTGCACCGGCTCGGCGCAAGCCCGCGGCAAGCCACGGCCTACGAGGCCGCGGTGGAAGACACCCTCGACGCCCTGGCCGATCACTTAGAGGCGAACCTCGATCTCGACCGCTTGTACGCTGTCGCCCAATAGCAGGGCGGCGAGAAGGCACCTTATTCCATCACCAGGACCTTGGCGCCCCGCACCGCCGCGTGCTTGAGCTCCATAAGGGCCGCGTTGGCGTCCGCCAGCGCATAGGTTCGGACCTCGGGGCGGATGGGGATCGCGGCCGCGAGCGGCAGGAACTCGGCGATGTCGCGCGCGGTCACGTTGGCCACCGTCATGATCTCGCGCTCGAGCCACAGGTGCTCGTGGTAACTGAGCCGCATGAGCGCGTCCTTGTCGGCGTCCTCCTTGCGGATGGCGTTGACCACCAGTCGTCCGCCGGGAACCAGGTTGGCGAGCGCCTCGACCACGGGCTTCCACGCGGGCGTGGTGTCGATGATGGCGTGAAGGGGCTCGGGCGCGCGCTCGGCCGTATCGCCCGCCCAACTCGCGCCGAGCTCGCGCGCGAAGCTGCGCGCGCCTTCGTCGCGGGCGAAGACGGAGAATCGGCTTCGCGGGTAGAGATGCCGTGCAAGCTGGAGAACCAGATGCGCCGAGCCGCCGAAGCCCGTGAAGCCCAGGCGTTGGCCGTCCTCGATGCGTGCGAGCCTGAGCGCGCGGTAGCCGACCGCGCCCGCGCACAAAAGCGGCGCGGCCTCGGCGTCGGCGAACGTCTCGGGAATGGGATGCGCGTAGGCCGCGGGCACGGTCATGTACTGTGCGTAGCCGCCGTTCACGTCGCGGCCCGTCGCCCGGAAGGCCGGATCCAGGTTCTCGTCCGGCCCGCCAGACGACGAGTGAATCCACCCCACCCCGACCCGCTCACCGATCTCTCGCCCGCGCACGCCCGGCCCGAGCGCGTCGATGCGGCCCACCACCTCGTGGCCCGGCACTACCGGCAACCGTGGCGGCGCGGCGCGGCCCTCGATCTCGTCGAGCTCGGTGTGACACACGCCGCAGGCCGAGACCTTGATCCGCACCTCGCCCGCAAGCGCGTCGGGCACGGGCAGATCGACCAGCGCGAGTGGCGTGGCCGAAGTCTCTAGCGAAACGATCTTTTCGAGGATCATCGCCTTCATGGTGTCCTCGCGCGAAGCGCAGACGACGCGGGCGGTCGGGCCCGACAGCGTATCAGGATCGCCCGGGCGCCGTGAAGGCGGCGCCCGAAGCCATCGCGCGCACGCAAACCCGCCCCCTCGGGCGCGGGGCTCTGCTATGATCGGGCCTCTGCCCAACTTCGCGCCAGGACCGAAAGGGAAACGCCGATGATAAGCCCGCAAAAGATGCGATTATGAGCGCACCGAAACCGAAACTGCTGTTGGCGCAGAAGTTCCCCGCGGCCGTCGAGGCGCGCGCCCGGCGCGATTATGAAGCGCGCCTCAACGAGACCGGCGCGAGTTGGGGCGCGGACGAGATGGTCGCGATGAGCGCCGGCATGGACGGGCTTCTGGTTGCCGCCAACGATTCGGTTCGCGCCGACGTCATCGGACGCTTGGATGAAAGCGTGCGAATCGTCGCCACGTTTTCGGTCGGCTACGAGCACATCGACGTCGCCGCGGCGCACCAGCGCGGCCTCGTGGTCACCAACACGCCCGACGTGCTCACCGACGCCACCGCCGACATGGCGGTCCTTTTGATGCTGGCGGCCGCGCGCCGGGCCGGCGAGGGCGAACGCATGCTGCGGGCCGGTGCCTGGACGGGCTGGACGCCGACCCAATTACTGGGAATCCAGGTGACCGGCAAGCGGCTCGGCATCGTCGGCATGGGCCGGATCGGGGCTGCGGTGGCGCATCGGGCGCGGGCCTTCGGGATGGAGATCCACTACCACGACCGCGACCGCATGGCGGCCGGGATCGAGAAGGGCGCGGTCTTCCACACGGACCTGGACGACTTGCTGCCCAATTGCGATTTCCTGAGCCTGCACTGTCCATTCACGCCCGAGACGGCCAAGCTCTTGAACGCCGAGAGAATAGCCCGACTTCCGGACGGCGCGGTGGTGGTGAACAGCGCGCGCGGCGCGGTGGTTGACGACGCGGCCCTGATAGCGGCGCTGAAGAGCGGCAAGGTCGCGGCGGCCGGGCTCGACGTCTACGACGGCGAGCCCAACGTGAACGCGGGCTACTTGGGCATCGAGAACGCCTTCCTCGCGCCCCACCTCGGCAGCGCCACGGTCGAGACGCGCAACGCCATGGGCTTTCGGGCGCTGGACAACCTGGATGCCTTCTTCGCCGGCGCCGACCCGCTCGACCGCCTGAGCTGAGCGGTTCCCAAAAAAAACCGCCCGAGCATGAGCCCGGGCGGCATGGCGTTCGTCGTCGCGGCGGCGCGGCTTATCGGCGCGCGCCGAAGAGGTGCAACAGCATGATGAACAGGTTGATGAAGTCGAGATAGAGCCTGAGCGCGCCCATGACGGCCTTCTTGCCGTGGACCTCGGCCGTGTCCGCCGCGCGGTACATGGACCTGATCGCCTGGGTGTCGTAGGCGGTCAGCCCCACGAACACCAGAACGCCCACCACCGAGATCACGAAATGCATCGCCGAGCTCTGCAGAAACATGTTGACCACCGAGGCGATGATGATCCCGATCAGGCCCATGAACAGGAACGAGCCGAAGCCCGAGAGGTCGCGCTTGGTGGTGTAGCCGTAAAGGCTCATGGCGGCGAAGGTGCCGGCGGTGATGAAGAACACCCGGGCGATCGAAAGCCCCGTGTAGGCGATGAAGATAAACGACAGCGACAATCCCATCAGGCCGGCGTAAGTCCAGAACAGGGCCTGCGCGGTGCTCGCCTTCAGCGCGTGCATGCGGGCCGAGAGGAACATCACCATGCCGAGCGGCGCTAGCATCACCACCCACATGAGCGGCGAGTCAAAGATCACCTGCATCGCCGTTTGCGACATGGAAACGCCGTAGGCAACCAGGCCGGTGAGCGCAATGCCCGAGGCCATGTAGTTGTAGACCTGGAGCATGTACTGGCGCAGCCCGACGTCGACGTCGGCGCCCGCCATCTCGCCCGGCCGCGCGGTCGCGGCGCGAAGCGTGTATCGGTTGTCGGGACCGAGAGCCATCGCGTATCCCCTTAGGTCATGAACGTCCAAACTTGCGCCTAATATGGCACGAAACGGGCGGAGTTCAATAGACGGCGGATCGCTTTGCACGGGTTCCGGCGCGCGAGTTCCGCGCTGATCAAGGGTTTCGGAGGTAGGGCGCCGCCTTCTGACCCAGCGCCCGCCAAGTGCCCGCGAATCCGGCCACCATGGTCAACAGCACGCTCGCGGCCGTGGTCGCGACGACGACGCCGGTAAGGAACACCCACGGCGCGCGCATGAGGAAGACCACCACCGCCCAGGCGGTGGCGGTACCGATGGCGGCCGCGACCAGGCCGGTCGCAAACCCCAGCATCCCGAATTCGGTGACGAACGCCTTGAGCACGCTGGTCCGCGTCGCGCCCAACACCTTGAACACCACCGCGTCGTAAACGCGGCGGCGGTGGCCGGCGGCGATGGCGCCGGCCAGCACCAGAAGGCCGGCGGCGATCCCGAGCGCGGCCGTCGCACGCACGGCGACGCCGATCCCGGCGAGGATTCCGGGCCGCGGCTTCGAGGGCCTCGCGCACCCGAATGGCGGTGACGTTGGGGAAGCGGTCGACCACCGCTTTTTCGACCGCGTCCTCGGCCGCGCGCGGCGCGCGAACGGCGGCGATGTGCGTGTGCGGGGCGTCCTCGAGCGCGCCGGGGGCGAATATCACGGCGAAGTCGAAACGGAGCGAGCGCCAGTCGATCTCGCGCAGGCTCGCGATCGTGGCCTCGACCTCGCGCCCGAGGATGTTGAACGTCAAGCTGTCGCCGAGGCCGATTCCGAACCCGCGGGCGAGCGCGGCGTCGAGGGAGATGGCCGGGGCGCCGCTATAATCCGCCGGCCACCACGCGCCGGCGACGATCTCGGCGCCCTCGGGGGCCTCGGCGGTGAAGGTCAAGGCGCGGTCGCCGCGCACGGCCCACTGGGAATCGGAGGTAATGGCCGCCTCGCCGACGGGTACGCCGGCGATCGCCACGATCCGCCCGCGAAGCGACGGAACGCGCTTCAAGTCCCGGATCGCGGGCACCCCCGTCACGGCGCGGTCGAACGCATCCACCTGGTCCGGCTGGATGTCGATGAAGAAGAATGCCGGCGCCTCCTCGGGCAGTCGCTCTTGGATCTGGCGCGCGAGGTTGCCTTCGACCAGCGCGATCGCCACCAGGACCGAAAGCCCAAGGCCCAGCGAGACCACGACCGATGGGGTCGCCGTGCCGGGGCGGTGGATGTTGCCGAGTGCCAAGCGCGATTCGGCCGTGGGAAGGCGCGGCAGGCGCCGGGCCGCGGCGATCAGGCCGGCGGCGCCGGCGCGGAGCAGGGCCAGTGTCGCGAATGCGCCGCCCACGAACCAATAGGCGAAGTTCTTCTCCACGGCGGCGGCGATGGTGAGCGCGGCGAGCGCGGCTACGCCGACGGCGAGTGCGCCCAGATCGCGCGGTCGCGGCCGCGGCCGCGCCGGCGCCACCCGGTCGCGGAATAGGCTCGCCGCCGGGACGTCGCGCGCCCGCGCTAGCGGCCAAAAGGCAAAGGTGAGCGAGGTCAGCACGCCGAAGAGGCCGGCCAGCGCCAGCGGCGCCGGGAACACGCCGAGCCGGGGCGCCACGGGCAGCAGCTCGGCGACCGCCCACAGGCCCACCAGCGGCGCAATCGCGCCGAAAACGAGGCCGATCGCGATGCCCGCCAGGGCGAGCACCATCACCTGAAGGATGTAGATGCGGAACACGAGCCGCGAGGGCGCGCCGAGGCACTTGAAGGTGGCGATGTTCGCGATCTTGCCGTCCAAGTAGCTTCCGACCGCGTTGGCGACGCCGATGCCGCCGACCAAGAGCGCCGTCAGGCCGACGAAGGTGAGGAACAGCGTCATGCGCTCGATGAACCGGCGCACGCCGGGAACCGCGTCGTCGACGGCGCGGATGCGCCAGCCCGCTTGCGGATAGGCGCGTTCGAGATCCTCGATCCAAACTCCGCCGTCGACCCCGGCAGCGAGCACTACGCGGGTCTGGTAATGGATGTGGCTTCCCGGCTGCACCAGGCCCGTGGCGACCAGCGCATCCGCGCGAATCATGAACCGCGGCCCGAGACTGAAGACCGACGCCACGCGGTCGGGCTCGCGGGCGATCGTTCCGCGGACCGTGAACGTCGCCTCGCCGATGCGCACCGCATCGCCGATGCCGATCCCGAGCCGCGTCAGCAGGTTGCGCTCCGCCAGGCCGCCCCAGTGCCCATCGCGTTGGCCAAGCGCCTCGTCGAGGGGCATGGCGGGCTCGGTCGCCACGGCGCCGAACAGCGGGTAGCGCCCGTCGACCGCCTTCAACTCGACCAAGGAGCGCGCCGCGGGTGTGCGCGCCATCGCCCGCATCTCGATCGTGTTCGAGACCGCGCGCGCGCGCCGCGACGAAGGCCGCTTCGTCGGCTGCCATGGGCTGATTGTGAAGGCGAAGCTCTACGTCGCCGCCGAGAAGAAGCGCGGCGTCTCGTTGCAAACCGCTGATCACGGACTCGCGCACCGAACCGACGGCGGCGATAGCGCCAACGCCAAGCGCGAGACACGCAAGCAAGATACGGAAACCGCGAAGGCCGCCCCGCATCTCGCGCCGGGCGATGCTGAGGGCGAGCGCGGTGTTGTTCACGGCCCCGCCTTCGGGGCCGCCGTGGATGCGGGCGCGTTCCGCGTGTCGTTGGCGATGCGGCCGTCGACCAGGTGGATCTGCCGGGCGCACCGGTCTGCGACGCTCACCTCATGGGTCACGAGCAGTAGGGTCGAGTTGCGCCGCGCGTGCATCTCGAACAGGACGTCGATCACCGCGCGGCCGGTCTCGCCGTCGAGGTTTCCGGTGGGTTCGTCGGCCAAGAGGATGGCCGGTTCGGTGACGAAGGCCCGGGCCATAGCCACCCGTTGCTGTTCGCCGCCCGAGAGTTGGGCCGGATAGTGGCCGCCGCGCGCGGCGAGACCCACCGTCGAGAGCTGCGCCTCGGCCCGCGCGAACGCGTCGTCGTGTCCTGTGAATTCGAGCGGGAGCGCCACGTTCTCGATCGCCGTCATGGTCGGCACCAGGTGAAAGTCCTGGAAGACGAGCCCGACGTTGTCACGCCGGAAGAGCGCCAGCGCGTCCTCGTCCAGACGCGTGATCTCGTTGCCCGCCGCAATAATCGAGCCCGAGGTGGGGCGCTCGAGACCCGCGATCACCAACAGCAGCGAAGTCTTGCCCGAGCCCGAGGGCCCGATCACGCTCACCGTTTCGCCCACGCTCACGCGGAGGTCGATACCGCGCAGAACGTGCACCGGGCCGGCGGCGCTCGTCAGGCGCAAGTGCAAATCGTTCACGCGAACGGCGTCGGCGGGCGATTGGGCGTCGTTTGCCAATGGCGTTCCTTGAGCTGTGGGCTTCGCGGCGGGTTCGCGATGTGGTAGCAGAAGTCGAAACCGTGGGCACATATTTCTTTGAGCGATTCGCCGCCGCACGGGCGCTGGCGGTCCTGGCGGTCCTGGCCGAGCTTGCGGCGTCCGGGGCGCCCGCGCGCGCCGAGACCGTTCGCATCCTGGTGCTTGGCGACAGCCTGACGGCCGGATACGGGCTCGATCTCGCGGACACGTTTCCCGTCCGTCTCGAACGCGCGCTCCGTGACGAAGGCTTGGATGTCGCGGTCATCAACGCCGGCGTCTCGGGCGACACGACCGCGGGCGGGCTTGCGCGCCTTGGCTGGGCGCTGGCCGATCGGCCCGATATCGCGATCGTGGCGCTTGGCGGCAACGACGCGCTGCGCGGGCTCGACCCCACCACCACCCGCGCCAACTTAGACGCCATCGTGACGCGCATCGAGGCGGCCGGCGTTCGCGTCCTGCTCGCGGGCATGAAGGCGCCGCCTAACCTCGGCGCCGAATACGGCCGCGCGTTCGAAGCCGTCTTCGCCGGCATCGCCGAGCGCCACGGCGTCGCGTTCTACCCCTTCTTTCTCGAAGGGGTTGCGGCGGTGGCGGCGCTGAACCAGGACGACGCCATCCACCCCAACGCTCGCGGCATCCACATCATGGTCGAAGGGATCGTGCCGTATGTGCGCGACCTGATCGCCGACGTGGATTGAAGGCGCGCGTGGGGCGCCTCAACCCGAGGGAAAATGCAGGAACATCTTGCCCAAACCGTTGAGAACGCCGAAGAGCTGCTTGAACTCGGCGTGGAACCGCTCCCAGGCGAGGTCCGGGTTGCCGACCCGAAGCCCGGCGTGGACGGCCGCGAGATCCCGTTCCCCGTCGATCCTGGTGACCATGGCCGCGGCAAGCGGCGGCAGTGGAAAGCTGAGCGAGACGCCGCCCAAGTTGGCGGCGAGCGGTTTTCCCGGTTTCATGGCGGCGACGAACGCGTCCGCGTCCATTTCCCAAAGCACCGGAACAGCGTCCGCGGACTCGGGCGCGGCCACCGCCCGGGCGCCGCTCGACGCTTTGAGCGCGTAGAAGACGTGCTTTGCCATGTTGCCCGCGAGAAGCTCGGCCGCCGCACAGCGTTCGATCCACGGAAGCGCCGCCATTCGGCGTCTCAAGTCGGCGGAGGCCACGTAAACGTCGGGGTCGTATGCGGTAGGCTCGACGAAGGCGGTGATGCGCAAGTCCGTGGCGGTGCAAAGCGCGGCGATCTCGGAAACCCGATAGGCGCGGTCGCGGCCGTGAAGCAGAAGATCGTGGAGCCCCGCGTCGCCGCCCGTCAGATGGTCGCGAACGAAGGGATTGCGCTTGAGCCAATTGGTCGGAGGAAGCAGATCGACGAGCCTGCGGGCCAGCGCAAGCCGGTCCGCAGGCGGATCGTCTTCGGCGAGGCGCCGGAGCAGATCCTGGACCGGATAGACACCGGTCCGCCCCAATTCACCGTAGACCATGAGCCCCATTCCGCCGTCGTCGGCAAGCACGCCGACCAGCGCCTCAAGCCCCGCCTGGGGGTCGGCAAGGTGGTGCAGAACGCCGCAGCAATCCACGTAGTCGAAGGTGCCCAAACCCGCTTCGCCCAGGTCCTCGATCGCACACGTCTCGAAACGGATATTGTCGAGACCGCGGACGTGGGCGCGCGCTTCGGCGATCGCACGGGCGGCGGCGGACGCGTCGATGTAGACGACTTGGCCGGCGGCGGACGCATCGGCGAGTTGTTGCGCCAGCATGATGGTGCCGTCGCCGGTTCCGCCGCCCGCGATCAGCGCCCGGAAGGGCCGGCGGAGATCGCGCCTGCCGGCGAAGACGTAATGGTTGATTTCGGCGAGGTGGCTCGGCGAGCCCGTGATCAGGCGCTGGCGCTCGTCGGCCGGGTTGCGGGCCGGATAGGGATAGGCCTCGTATTGGGCGCCGACGGGATCATCGGTCATGGCGAAGGGCGGAGCTCGGATCGCCGAAGGAAGCGTGCGCGGCCGCTATTAAAGCACGTTCCGCGCCGGCCCTTGAGCCCCTTCGGCGCGGACGCGCCTCAAGCGTCGCTTGGCAATTGCCGCGGGCCAACGATAATAGGGCCGCCATGGGAATGATTCGTTCAATCATCGCGATCGGGCTCGCCGGCCTCGTGGGCGCGACTGTGGCGCGTGCCCAGGAAATGCCGTCGGTCCAGCGGTTCGACGCCTGGGAGAGCGTGACGGCCAGCGTGGATGGCAAGAAGATCTGTTACATGGGAAGCGTTCCCGGAAAATCGGAAGGCGACTATCGCCGCCGCGACAAAACCGCGATCCTTATCAGCCACCGGCCAGAGGAGAAGAGCTTCGACGTGATCAGCGTCGAGGCGGGCTATACCTACAAGCAAGGCTCGGACGTTACCGTGCTGATCGGCGGCGCCACGTTCACGCTGTACACCGATGGCGGCTACGCCTGGGCCGACGACGCCAAGACCGACCGGGCCTTGATCGAAAACATGAAGCGGGGCCGCTCGATGGTGATCAAGGGCATCTCCAGCCGCGGAACGATTACGACCGACACCTATTCGCTGGTCGGCTTCACCGCCGCGTACGGTGCGATCGGCAAGGCGTGCGACGCCGGTTCCCGGTGATGGAGGGATCGTGGACGCCGCTCACCAGAACCTGATCGGGCTTTCCCGAGGCGAGCTCGGGTCCCTCGTCCAGTCCATGGGCGAGAAACCGTTCCGCGCGCGTCAGCTCTGGCACTGGATCTACGATCGCGGCGCGGCCGACTACCAGGCCATGACGCCGCTCGGCAAACCCTTGCGCGCGCGGCTCGCGGCCGGCTTCGACCTCGTCCGACCTGAGGTGGCACGCGAGGACGCGTCCGCAGACGGCACGATCAAGTGGCTTTTCCGCTTCGCCGACGGCAGCGAGGCCGAGACGGTGTTCATCCCCGAAGTTGACCGCGGCACGCTTTGCGTCTCGTCCCAGGTGGGGTGCACGCTTAGCTGCACCTTCTGCCACACGGGCACCCAGCGCCTGGTTCGCAATCTGGCGGTGGCGGAAATCGTCGGCCAGTTCATGGCCGCGCGCGATGCGCTCGCCGACTGGCCGAGCAAGCGACCCGACCGCCGCATCACCAACTTGGTGATGATGGGCATGGGCGAGCCGCTCTTCAATTTCGACAACGTCGCCAAGGCCCTTGCCATCGTCATGGACCCAAACGGGATCGCGCTGTCGAAGCGCCGCATCACGTTGTCCACCGCCGGCGTCGTCCCGATGATGCGCCGATGCGGAGACGAGATCGGGGTCAAGCTCGCGGTCAGCCTGCACGCGCCCGACGACGCGCTCCGCGACCGTCTCGTGCCCATTAATCGGAAATACCCGCTCGACCAGCTGATGGCGGCGTGCCGCGACTATCCCGGTGTCCACAACGCGCGGCGGATCACCTTCGAATACGTGATGCTCGACGGCGTCAACGACGCCCCTGAGCAGGCCCGTGCGCTCGCGCGGCTGGTCGCCGGGATTCCGGCCAAGTTCAACCTGATCCCTTTCAACCCCTGGCCCGGCGCGCCGTACCGTTGTTCGTCGGCGGCGGCGATCGAGCGCTTCTCGGCGATCCTCAACGACGCCGGCTATACGGCGCCGGCGCGCGCGCCTCGCGGCCACGACATCATGGCCGCGTGCGGCCAACTTCGGACCGAAAGCCTGCATGCGCGCGCATCCCTTCGCGCGTCGGGCGCAGGCGGCGACTAAGCCGTGCTGGATGCGATCACAACCATCGGAATCGGAGCACTCACGGTCTACCCGTTTTGGCGAATCCTGACGCGCGCGGGAATCTATCAGCCCATCGCGCTGCTCGCCTTCCTCGGCTTTCCGGGGGTGCTGATCGTTGCCACCGTGCTTGCCTTCGGGCGCTGGCCGAACGTCGAGGGGCGCGCGCCGTGACCGACATCGTCGATGCCGTCCAAGCGCTTCCGGCGATGACGTTCGGGCTCTATTTCGCGCTCGTGGCCTACCTCGTCGTCGCCGCGTTGCGAATCCTGGGCAAGGCTGGTCTTTCCGGTTGGTGGGCGGTGCTGAGCACGCCTCCGCTGGTCCTGGTGACGGTCTGGGTGTTTGCGTTCGCCCGCTGGCCGCGCGAGGCGAGCGTCCCGCGCCCGCCAGCGAGCCCCGGGGGCGTCTAAACGGATAAAAGGGCGGCCCGGCGGGGGCGTGGACCGGCGCCGACCAAGCGGATGAAGCGCCAGGTGTGAGCTTTCTTGCCGCGTCCCCCCTTTTCCCCAATACTCGGCGCCGCAGCGACCGCCGAGAATGACGACTGGGGCGAAACGCCGATGACCGCCGATATTCGCAAAGTGGTCCTCGCGTATTCGGGCGGGCTCGACACCTCGGTCATCCTTAAGTGGCTGCAGGACGCGTACCGCTGCGAGGTGGTGGCGTTCACGGCCGATATCGGCCAGGGCGAGGAGCTCGACGAGGCCCGGCGCAAGGCCGAGATGATGGGCGTCGAGGAGATCTTCGTGGAGGATTTGCGCGAAGAGTTCGTCAAGGACTTCGTCTTTCCCATGTTCCGCGCCAACGCGCTCTACGAGGGAACCTATTTGCTCGGCACGTCGATCGCCCGGCCCCTGATCGCCAAACGCCAGATCGAGATCGCGCGCGCCGTCGGCGCCGACGCGGTCGCGCATGGGGCGACCGGCAAAGGCAACGACCAGGTGCGGTTCGAGCTCAGCTACTACGCCCTCGAGCCCCACATCAAGGTGATCGCGCCGTGGCGCGAATGGGATCTCGGCTCGCGCACCCAGCTTATCGAATATGCCGAATCCCACCAGATTGCGGTGCCCACGGGCGGCGGGGGCGAACCTCCGTACTCGATGGACGCGAACCTGCTCCACATCTCGTACGAGGGCCGGGCGCTCGAGGACCCCTGGGTGGAGCCCGACGAATCCATGTTCCTGCGCACCGTCTCGCCGCAGGCGGCGCCAGACCGGGCCACCACCGTCGAGATCGACTTCGAAGGCGGCGATCCGGTCGCCGTGGACGGCGAAAGCCTGTCACCCGCATCACTCCTGCATCGGTTGAACGAGATCGCGGGCGCGAACGGGATCGGCCGGGTCGATCTGGTCGAGAACCGGTTCGTCGGCATGAAGTCGCGCGGCGTCTACGAAACGCCCGGTGGAACCGTGCTGCTTTCGGCGCGGCGCGCGGTCGAAAGCCTGGCCTTGGACAAGGGCGCGCTCCATCTCAAGGACGAGCTCATGCCGCGCTACGCCGAACTGATCTACAACGGGTTCTGGTTCTCGCCCGAGCGCGCGATGCTGCAGGCCGCGATCGACGAAAGCCAGACGCGCGTCAACGGGACCGCGCGGCTGAAACTCTACAAGGGCAACGTCACCGTGGTGGGGCGCAAGTCGCCCGACAGCCTTTACGATCGTGACGTGGTCACCTTCGAGGAAGACTCGGTCTACGACCAGAAGGACGCCGCGGGCTTTATCAAGCTCAACGCGCTTCGCCTCCGACTCGCCGCGTCCAGGCGCGAATAGAGCGCACTCCGACCCCCGGGCAGGTTCATCCGATCGCGGCGCGGACGCGGGCACGCAGCTCGGGCAGAAGCTCGGTATCGAACCAGGGGTTGCGCTGCTGCCAGTGGTTGGTGCGCCAGCTCGGGTGCGGAATGGGCAGGTTTCGCGGAAGGTAATCGCGAAAGCCGCGGACGGTCTCGGTCAAGGTCCGCTGGCGCCGCGGGCCGAGATAACGGGCCTGCGCGAACGCGCCCACGAGCAGCGTCAGCCGGATTCGGGGAAGTAGGGCTAGAAGCGGATCGTGCCAGCGGGGCGCGCACTCGGGCCGTGGCGGCCGGTCGCCGCCACCGGGCTGGCGGCCGGGGTAGCAGAAGCCGATCGGGGCGATGGCGACGCGGGCGGTGTCGTAAAAGGCCTCGGGGTCAAGCGCGAGCCAACCGCGAAGGCGCGCTCCGGACGCGTCGTTCCAGGGGGTTCCGGTTTCGTGGACGCGGGTTCCGGGCGCTTGGCCGACGATCAGAAGCCTTGCCGACGCGGCGGCGCGCAGCACCGGCCTTGGGCCGAGCGGAAGCTCGGATGCGCAGATGCGGCAGGCCCGGATCTCGCACAACAATCGATCGAGCGGATCCGCGCGCCCCATCCCCTAACCGCGCGCGCCCAGGAGTCGGGCGACGAACGCCGGCACCACTTCCGTGGCCGGGCCGTAAACGGTCTCGTCGAAGTGTCCCGCGCCTTCCGAGGGTTCCAGGTTCAGCTCGACCGCGTGAACGTTGTCGCGAGACCGGATGCGGTCCACGAAACCGGCCGCCGGATAGACGTTGCCCGACGTCCCGATGGAGACGAACGTCGCGCAAGCGTCGAGGGCGGCGTCGATGCGCTCCAGTTCGAGCGGCATTTCGCCGAACCACACGACATGCGGTCGCATCGCGCCCTTGATCCCGCATTCGCGGCACCGCTCGTCGGTTCCGAGAGCATCCGTGCACGCGACGACGACGCCACAGGCCGAACAGCGCGCCTTCAGGATCTCACCCTGCATGTGAATCAGGTTCCGGCTTCCTGCGCGTTCGTGCAAATCGTCTATGTTCTGGGTCACCACCGTGACGCCCGCTGGCCACGCACCCTCGAGGCGCGCGAGCGCAACGTGGGCGGCGTTGGGCTGGATGGCGCCGCCGACGAGGCGGCGGCGGCGGGCGTTGTAGAACCGGTGCACGCCCTAGGGATCGCGCGCGAAGGCGTCCGGCGTCGCCACGTCCTCGATGCGAACCTTGGCCCAGATGCCGTCCGCGTCGCGAAAGGTGCTGAGGCCCGATTCCTTCGAGATTCCTGCGCCCGTGAGGACGACGATGCGACGGCCGGCATTTGCAGTCATTGCGCCCCGTCCCGGATCCGGCTGGCTTGTGGGGGCTTCGGCCCCATGATAGTCGATGGCGGAACTTGGTTGCGAGCCGGGGTGTAACGGCAAAGCTGGGCGGACGGATCGGACGTTGAGCGAGCGCAAACCCCCAACGAATTCCATCGCACTGGTCATTTTCGACGTCGATGGAGTGCTCGTCGACAGCGAGGTGATTTCGAACCGCGTCATGGTCCGCGAGCTCGGGGCCATGGGTCACGTCTTCGACGAGAGCGAGACCGCGCGCGCCTTCACGGGCCTCAGCGTTCCCGACATCAAGGCCCGGATCGAGGCCCAAATCGGGCGCCCGTTGCCGGACGACTTCGCCGAGCGCCTCTGGCGCGCCGACCGGGACGCCTTCGCAGCAGAGCTGAAGCCGGTCGCGGGCGTCGCCGAGGCCCTTCGCCGGATTCCTATCGCGAAATGCGTCGCATCATCGGGTTCGCTCGAAAAAATCCGCAATTCGCTGAGCCTGACCGGGTTGCTCGAGGCCTTCGACGGCTGCCTCTTCAGCGCCCATGGAGTGCCCCGGGGAAAGCCGGCGCCCGATCTCTTCCTGTTCGCGGCGCGCCACTTAGGCGTCGAAGCGGCCGCGTGCGTGGTCGTCGAGGACAGCGTGCCCGGCGTTCTCGGGGCGAAGGCGGCGGCGATGCACGTGCTTGGCTTCGCCGGCGCGAGCCACGCCGGGCCCGGCTACGCCGAGGACTTGCGCGCGGCGGGCGCCGATCAGGTGTTCGCGGACATGGAGGAGCTGCCGGCGTTGCTAGGTTGCGCCACCGCCAGCGGATAGTCGGCGAGGAGTTCGTAGACGGGGCCGTCTTTGCCCAAATGACTCCTGAACAGCGCGAAGCTCTCGACGTTGAACGGATCCGCGGCGAACGCGCTGTTGGATTCCAGATAATCGCCGATCCTGGCGAGGGGCACGTTCCTGAGCCGCGCGAGAGTAACGTGTCCCTTGAACTTTCGCCCCTCGGGCTCAAACCCGGCCCTGACGATCGCCGATTCCACCTTCTCGGCGAGGTGGTTGAGCGACGGCGACTTTTCGATCCCGGCCCAGATCGTGCGCACCCGGCGGCGCGATTCGAAGCATCCGATGCCTGCGAGCCGCAGCGCGAAGGTGGGGGCCTCGAGCGAAGCTAGCGCGGCGTGCACGTCGTCGCCGCTAGCACGGTCCACGTCGCCGATGAACCGGAGCGTGACGTGCATGTTTTCCGTCGTCATCCAGCGCGCGTGCGCGAGACCCGCGCAAAGCTCGCCCAGTCGTTCCCGCAGATCCGCGGGCAGCGGGATACCCACGAACAATCGCATCATGGCCGGCAGCTCTCCATCGCGACGCCGTCGCGAACGGCGGGTCTCGCGCCGCCCAGCAAGCGCCGTGCACAGCGAAGATTTATGCCGGCCAACCGTCTGCGCATCAAGCGCGCGGGCGCGCGAGGCGTGATCCGCGGGTTAAGACCAATCCGTTCCCCGCGATCACCATGGCGACGCCGAGACCCGCCGACGGCGTCCACAAGAACCCTTCGAACGCCGTCGATAGCGCAAGCGCAATTACGGGGAACAAGACAGCGGCGTAGGAGGCGCGGTCGGCGCCGATCCGTCCCAAAAGCGTGAGATGGCTCCAGAACGCGATCACGGTCGCGAACACGGCGAGATAGAGAAGCGAGGCGGTGTAGGCGAACGAAGGGTCGAAGCCGAACACGTGCCCGCCAAGCACGGTGATGCCCGCCGTGATCACCGCCCCGTAGCTCATCCCGATGGCGTTGGTCTGGATCACCGGAAGCCCGTGGTGCTGGTTGCGGGCCGAGGTCAGCATTCCGAGCGAGGCCGAGAGCGTGCCCAACAGGCACAGCACCAGCCCTTGGGTTCCGGCGCGCGATAAGTCGAACGATCGAAGTTCGGGCCAGAACACCAGCCCGATGCCGGCGATCCCGAGCAACGCGCCCAAGGCGACGCGCAAGCGCACCCGCGTCCCCAGAAACAAAGCACCGCCTGCGATGTTCAGCACGACCACCGTCGAGAACGCCACCGCCACCAAGCCCGAGGTGAGGTACTGGGCGGAAAGGTAGACGAGGATGTAGTTGGTGGAGAACAGAAACAGCCCCTGGATCGCGATCCACCCGTGGTCCTTGGCGCCGAATCGGAGGCTGCGGCCGGTCGCCAGGCAGAAGATGACGAGAATCAGGGCCGCCAGCGCGAAGCGGTAGGTGACCGACGCTTCCGGTGCCACCTGGCCAAGCTGGAACGTGATCGCCAGCCACGACGTGCCCCAGACCGTGACCGTCGTCGCATAAAGAAGAAGATTGGCGATGCCGCCCGAGCGCATGTCGCCTCCGGAACTACCGCGCCCGAGGGCATAGACGGCCCGCGATGCGAACACAAGCGTTCGCGGTTCGACCGCCGCGCAGCAGACGTCCGCGCCGCCCTTACGCCTGCCAGAACGGCTTTTCCGCCTCGCTGAGGGCGTCCGCCCGGCTTAGTCCTATGTCGCTCAGCAGGCGTGTATCCAGTTCCATGAGCCGGCGTCGTTGGGTGGCCCGCTCGCGCCAGCGCGCCAGCGTTTCGACGGTTTCCGAAACCACGGTCGCGAGCGTCGACAAAGCGAGTGTCGCCCGCGCCGCGCCGCCAGCATAATCGCCGAACGCATGAGAAGCGTTTATTCGTCTAGCCAGCTCAGTCATGACCCGCTCCTCTCCGATTCCCTCGAAATTGGGAAATGAGTCAAAAATAAATCGCGCATTCGCAAGCCATTTTGTCCTTTCTGCGGACGCGCGCAAACGATATTATTTCATGGTATACATAAGAAAAACTTATCCGAAACCCGCCATGAACCGCCGACTTCCGCCGCTCGATTCGCTCCGCGCCTTCGAGGCCGCAGCCCGGCATCTGAGCTTCACCAAGGCGGCGGAGGAGTTGAACGTGACCCAGGCGGCAATCAGCCACCGGATCCGGGGGCTCGAGGATCGCCTAGGCGTATCGCTCTTTCGCCGCCGCAATCGCGGGTTGCTGCTGACCGACGAGGGACAGACCCTGTTTGCCGCGGCCAACGAGGCGCTCAAGGGTCTCGATGCCGCGATCAAGCGGCTCGGGCAACGCGATCGGGGCGGCACGCTCACGGTCAGCGCGTTGCCGTCCTTTGCGGCCAAATGGCTGGTTCCCCGACTGGGCCGCTTCCGCGAGGCGCGGCCCGAGATCGACGTTCTCGTCAGCCCCTCGGTCCATCAGGTGGACCTGGCGCGCGAAGACGTGGATATCGCGATTCGATACGGTCGAGGGCCTTATCCGGGCTTGCGTGCCGATCATCTTTTGAGCGAGGAGATCGTGCCCGTGTGCGGCCCACGGCTCGCAACGCCTGTCAGGCCGCTACGCGAGCCCGCCGATCTTCGCCATCACACGCTGCTCCACGACGAGGGCCACACCGGCTGGCGGTTATGGCTCGCGGCCAATGGCGTCGAGGGCGTGGACGCGACCCGGGGGCCCGTCTTCGTCGATTCCGGCATGCTTATCGAAGCGGCCGCGGGCGGCCAGGGCGTCGCCCTCGGCCGCAGCGCCCTGGTCGCCGAAGATCTAGCCCGCGGGCGGCTCGTGCAGCCCTTCGACATCCGGTTCGCGAGCAAGCTCTCTTATTACGTGATCTCGCTCGAGGTGACCGCGCACCGCGAGAAGATCCGCGCGTTCCGCGAGTGGCTGCTCTCGGAAGCCGGAGCCGAGCGCGGCGCGGGCGAAGCGCCCGCCGTGCTGTCGGGATTCTTTCAAGACCACAACGCCTCGAGGTCGCGGTAAAGCGCAAGCGCTTCGGCGTTGGCCAGCGCCTCGGTGTTCTTGACTTGGCGCCCGTGGATCACGTCGCGAACGGCGAGCTCGCTGATCTTGCCGCTCTTGGTCCGGGGAATGTCGGCGACCTGGATCACCTTCGCCGGCACGTGGCGCCGCGTGCATTGCTCGCGAATCCGGGCCTTGATGCGTGAGACCAGACTTTCGTCGAGAGTCAGGCCGGCGCGCAACACGACGAATAGGACCACCCGCTCGTCGCCCTCCCACGCCTGGCCGCAGGCGATGGCCTCCACCACCTCGTCGAAGCGCTCCACCTGGGGGTAGATCTCGGCCGTCCCGATGCGCATGCCGCCCGGATTCAAGGTGGCGTCCGAGCGGCCATAGATGACGACGCCGTCGTTGGCGGTCAGCTCGACGTAGTCGCCGTGGCACCACACACCGGGAAACTTCTCGAAATAAGCGGCCCGGTACTTGGCGCCGTCCGCGTCGTTCCAGAACGCCACCGGCATCGACGGAAAGGGCGCCGTGCAGACCAGCTCGCCCTTCTCACCCCTGAGCGGGCGGCCTTCGTCATCGAACACGTCTACGGCCATGCCGAGGCCGCGGGTCTGGATCTCGCCCCGCCAGACGGGGCCCGTGGGATCGCCGAGGACGAAGCAGCCGACGATGTCCGTCCCGCCCGCGATGGAGGCGAGATGCACGTCCTCCTTGATCGCGCGGTAGACGAAGTCGAAGCTTTCCGGCGCCAGCGGCGAACCCGTCGAGGTGATGGTGCGTAGTCTTTCGAGACCGTGGGTCCGGGCCGGCTCGAGGCCGGCCTTGGCGACGGCGTCGATGTACTTGGCCGATGTACCGAACAGCGTCATCGCCTCGTCGTCGGCGAAGTCGAAAAGCACGCGGCCGTCGTTGTGAAAGGGAGAGCCGTCGTAGAGGAGCAACGTCGCCTCGCTCGCCAGCGCCGAGACCAGCCAGTTCCACATCATCCACCCGCAGGTGGTGAAGTAGAACACGCGGTCGCCGGACTTGATGTCGCAATGAAGCCGGTGCTCGCACACGTGCTTCAAGAGCGTTCCGCCGGCGCCGTGGACGATGCACTTGGGCGCGCCCGTGGTGCCCGACGAGAACAGGATGTAGGCCGGATGGTCGAAAGGCAGGCGGGAAAAATCGATGTCGCCGGGCGAGAATCCGTCGGTGAAGTCCGCCCACGTCAGCGCGCCTGGGACCGGGCCGATGTCGGGGCGGGCGCGCAAGTACGGCACGACCACGGTCCGCCTCACCGACGCCAGCGCGCCCAACACGTCCGCGGTTCGCTCCAGGCAGTCGTGGCGCTTGCCGCCGTATACGTAGCCATCGGCCACGAACAGGATCTTGGGCTCGATCTGGCCGAAGCGGTCGAGGATGCCTTGGACGCCGAAATCCGGCGAGCACGATGACCAGACGGCGCCGAGCGCGTGGGTCGCCAGCGTCGCGATCACCGTCTCCGGCAGGTTCGGCAGATACCCCGCGACCCGGTCGCCGACGCCGACGCCGGCGCCTCGCATGGCCTCCGCCAGGATCGAGACCTGATCGTAAAGCGCCCGCCACGAAAGCCTGCGGCGGACGCCACCTTCGCCCCGGAACACGATGGCGTCCGCGTCGTCGCGCCGGCGCAAGAGGTTCTCGGCGATGTTGAGCCGCGCGTCCGGAAACCAGCGCGCGCCCGGCATCCGATCCGCGTCCGCCAGCACCACCTCGCCCCAGGTTTCGGCCGCGAGCCCGGCGAAGTCCCTGAGCGATTGCCAGAACTTCTCTTTCTCGGTGACCGAAAACGCGTAAAGCGCGCGGAAGTCGGGGACGGTGACGTTCCAGTCGTCCTCAAGGGCGTCTGTGAACCGGGTGACGTTGGCTCGCGCGATCCGATCTTGGGATGGTTGCCAAAGCGGCGCGTTCACTTAGCTCGTCCTTGCCGATGCGTTGCAACCTTGGCACCGGCGAGTATGCGGACCGGGCCAAGCGCGCGCAAGCGCACCCGGCGTGCGCGCCGGGAAGTGTCTCAGTTGAAATTTTTCCGAAACAACGCCCGGAAGGTCGGCTTTTCAGCGGATCATGTCCGCTTTGCGCCCAACAGCAGACCTGGCGCATGGTTCTCGGTACAGCCGCTCCTGACCCAAAGCGGACATTCGCAGAAGTCACGCCATGCACGCATCCGGTGGCCCCAAGACCGCCGCATCTTGTGCTTCGTGAAAAGTCGATCAGGCGGTCCGCTTACGCTTCCGGCGTGCCCGCCAGAATTTGATAGGATTAGAGGGAAAACACGAGGCACGCGAAATGAACAAACTGGACCGAGACGATATTCTGAACAGCCTCGCCTTCCTGCCGCTCTTGGCGGTACGCTTGTACGCCGACGGAGGCGATGCGGCGGGTCGGCGCCTAGCCCTTTTGGTCGTCGTCCTGTTGATCGCTCATGGCTGGGCGGCCTTGTTCGCGTATCGCGCGGAAAGGCCGATCGGACCCGGCTTGATTCCCCATGCACTGCTGTTTGTGGTCCTGCTGCCGGGGCCGGTGCCATGGGGCGGGGCCATATTGGCCGTCAGTTTCGGCAGCGTTTTCGGGCGCGAGATCTTCGGCGGCAAGGCGATCCTGCCACCGACGTTGATCGCCCTGGCCTTTGCACTGTTTTCCTTTCCCAGAGGCGGTTTCGAAGTCCTCGGGCTGCTTTCCCGACCCGCCGATCCGTTGTTCGCCATTTCATGTCTGCCGGGTGCGGCTCTTCTAGCGTGGCACCACGGGCTGGCCTGGCGGGTCGCCGCGGGCGCAGTTCTCGGAACGGCGGCGGCGGCTTTGTTGATCGGCCTTCCGGCGTGGTGGACGCATCTATGGATGGGAACCTATGCCGCGGGCATCCTGTTTCTGGCTGCCGTACCGGAAGGATCGCCCAAGACCGAAGGCGCGCGATGGCTGCACGGAGCCCTGGTCGGCGCGCTGTTGGTCTTGATCCGCTTCGCCAGTCCCGAGCAGCCTGACGGCGTGGTGTTCGCTGCCCTTCTAGGCGGCTTGTTCGCCCCCTTGCTCGACCGGTTGCTGATTTGGAGGCACCGCCATGCCTTGTATCCACATTCATGATTCTATGCTTGGTGGGATCGCCTCGACCGTTTTCCCGGCGGCAGTGGACACGAAGGCGACGCGGTGCCATCGGCGAGCCTCCTCGGCGCCCCGGGGAAGCAGGCAAGGCGCCTCGCAGGGCATGGAACTATGAGTTTGGGTGCTAACCCCCTTTCCTGGTGGCGCAACTTCTTGTCGCTGCCCAATACCCATCCGATAAAGACCATCGGCGTGGCCTTGCTGGTGGCATTGGTTTGCTCCCTTGCAGTCTCCTACACCGCCGTGACCCTGAAACCCCTCAGGGAAGCCAACCGGCTTAAAGAAAGCGCGGCGAGCATGTTTAAGCTGGTTGAAACACTCGCTTTGGGCTTCCCCAAGCCACGCCTGATCACCCTTGCCGACGGCCATTATGCCGACCGCGATCCTGGCACGAGGGCAGTCCTGGCCACCGAGCGCGATCTCGCCCAAATCGGCGAACGCGAGGACGTGGCCACGGTTTACGAGCTTTACGAGGATGGTGCTTTGGCCCTGGTGATCCTGCCCGTGCGCGGCACCGGGTACAAATCGACCTTGAAAGGCTACCTGGCCCTGAAGGCGGATCTCAACACGGTCGCGGCGCTGACCTTCCACGAGCACGACGAGACCCCCGGCATCGGAACCCGCATTCTAGAAGACGCCTGGACCGCCCTGTGGCGGGGCAAGCGCATCGCCGACGCCGACGGCGTCATCCGGCTGGAAGTGGTCAAGGGCGAGGGCCGGGGCGTTTTCGAGGTGGACGGCATATCGGGCGCCACGCGGACCGGCGGGGGCGTTAGCCGGCTGGTCCGTTTCTGGTTCGGTCCCGACGGCTATGGCCCCTATCTCAAGCAGTTGAAGCGGCAGGGGTCATCATGAACTGGCGCCTCAAATCCGGTTTCAAGCCGGTGATCGAACCTATCCTGGTCAACAACCCGGTGACGTTGCAGGTCCTGGGTATCTGCTCGGCCCTCGCCGTGACCACGTCCCTCGCCACTTCCCTGGTGATGAGTGCCGCGCTGATATGCGTCCTGACCCTTTCCAACGGGATTATCAGTGTAATCCGCGAACACATTCCGAAATCGATCCGCTTGATCGTGCAGATCACCATCATCGCCTCGCTGGTGATCGTCGTCGATCAGCTGTTGCAAGCGTACCTGTTCGACATGAGCAAGCGGCTCAGCGTGTTCGTCGGACTGATCGTCACGAACTGCATCGTGCTTGGCCGGGCCGAGGCCTTCGCTATGAAAAACGCGCCCGGAGCGAGTCTGCTCGACGGGCTCGGCAATGGGCTCGGCTACGCCTTTATCCTGGTCACCATCGGCGCCGTGCGCGAGCTGCTGGGCAACGGCACGCTCTTGGGTGCCAGCGTTTTTGTCCGCGCCGACGACGGCGGCTGGTTCACGCCCCTGGGCCTGCTGGCCTTGCCGCCGAGCGCCTTCTTCCTGTTGGGGTTGCTGGTCTGGGCCGTGCGCACGATCCGCCCCGAACAGGTAGAACCGGTGCTCACCGAGAACGACGGAAACGAGGCGGCGCGCCGATGACCGAGCTCTTCCTCCGTTCCATCTTCAGCGATAATTTGGCCCTCGCCTATTTCCTCGGCATGTGCACGTTCCTCGCCGTCTCCCGGCGCTTCGAAGTCGCCTTCGGCCTCGGCCTCGCCATGATCGTGGTCGAGACCATCACCGTTCCCATCAACAATCTTATTTACCGCTGGCTGCTGCGGGACGGGGCGCTGGCCTGGGCGGGCAGGAGCGATCTCGATCTCAGTTTTCTGATGCTGATCGCCGCCATCGGTGTCATCGCCGCGACGGTGCAGATACTGGAAATGGTCCTCGACCGCTTCTTCCCCCGGCTTTACCGGGCCTTGGGAATCTTCCTGCCACTGATCACCGTCAACTGCGCCATCTTCGGTGCCAGCCTGTTCATGGTCGAGCGGCGGTACGATTTCGCCGAAAGCGTCGTTTACGGTTTCGGCTCGGGCCTCGGTTGGGCGCTAGCCATCTGGGCCTTGGCGGCACTACGCGAACGCATCGACGAGAGCCGCGTTCCCAAGGGCCTGCGCGGTCTTGGGCTGGCCTTCACTTTGACCGGGTTCATGTCCATGGGGTTCGCCGTCTTTGGCGGGTTGAAATTTGGATAACGCGGCAATGAGCGAAATCCTTATCGGCAGCGCGATTTTCACCTTGTTGGTCATGGTGCTCAGCTTGATCGTCATCGGCGCCAGGCGCCTATTTATGCCCCAGGGGATGGCGCGCCTCACCGTCAATCGCGAGAACGTCATCGATGCCGCCCTCGGCGAGAAATTGCTCGGCGCGCTGGAGCATGGCGGCATTCATCTGCCGACATCGTGCGGCGGCACCGGAACCTGCGGCCTGTGCCGCCTCCAGGTGAGCGGCACGAACGAAGTGCTGCCCGTCGAACGCGGCAAGCTCACCCAAGCGGACATTTCCGCCGGCTTCCGCCTCGCCTGCCAGGTGGTGGTGCGCAACGACCTTGACGTTATCGTGTCCACGGACTTGCTTGCCGCCGAAACCTGGTCCTGCACCGTCAAGGCGAGCCGCACGGTCGCGCCGCTGATCAAGGAAATCCTGCTCGCCCTGCCGGCAGGCCATGGAAGACCGTTCGCCGCTGGTTCCTTCGTGCAGGTCACGGCGCCTCCCTACCGCTTGGATTTCACGCACATCGTCGTCGAACCAGAACACGAAGAGGCGTGGCGACGGCGCGGGCTCAGGAAGTTCTCGGCTCATAGCGATATCCCGATCACGCGGGCCTATTCACTTGCCAACCGGCCCGATGAGACAGAGGTTCTGAATCTCAACATCCGCCTGGCCTTGCCTCCGGGAAGCCGGCCCGAGGCGCCACCGGGGGTGGTGTCGTCTTATCTGTTCGGCGTGAAAACCCGGGATGTGATCGAGGTCTCCGGCCCCTATGGCAATTTCTTCGCCACCGACAGCGACCGTGAATTGATTTTCATCGGCGGTGGCGTCGGCATGGCACCTTTGCGGTCGATAGTTCTCGACCAGCTCGAAAACCGCTGCAGCGGCCGCGTCATCAGCTATTGGTATGGCGCCCGGGAACGTGTCGACATCTACTATGCCGACGAGATGGAACGTCTCGCCCGGGAGCACGAGAACTTTTCTTGGCACGTAGCGCTCTCCGATCCCGCGCCCGACGACGCCTGGGATGGCGACACGGGGTTCATCCACGACGTGGTGAATTGCCGCTACCTGAAGGACCACCCGAACCCGGCGGGGTGCGAATATTATCTGTGCGGACCGCCGTTGATGATCGAAGCCGTGCGCGCCCTGTTGAACCAGCTGGGCGTGGCGCCGAAAGATGTCCTTTATGATGATTTCGGAGGCTGAATGAACATTACGCGTAGAGACATGTTGTGGCAGGGCGCGGGCGCGGCGTTGCTGTGTGTCCTCCCCGTTTCCACGCGGGCGGCAGGTTTGCGCGTGCGCACCGGGCCCGCCTTCGGCTCCGCTTGGCGGCTGGTCATGCCCGAAACGAAGGAGGATCCCCGCCCCATCATCGAGGCCGTTGTCTCCCGCATTGATAGCCGCATGTCGCCCTATCGTCGGGATTCGGAACTGGCGCGCTTCAACGAAGGGGCGGCTGCCGCCCTTTCCGCCGACACCAAGGCGGTCGCAGACATGGCATTGACTCTCGCCCGCGACAGCGATGGCGCCTTCGATCCGACGACCGCACCCCTCGGCCGCCGCTATGGGTTTGGTCCACTTTCCATTTCGCTCGCCGCGCCGGCCGGGTACTATCGGGACATCCGTTTAGAAGGTAGCGTTCTGTCCAAGGCCAAGCTCGGATTGACCTTCGAACTGAACGCCGTCGCCAAGGGTTATGCGCTCGACGAAATGACGGCGGCTTTGGAGGGACTGGACTTCGTCCTCGAGTTGGGCGGCGAGGTCGCGGCCCGGGGACAGCATCCGTCGGGTCGGCCCTGGCGTTTCGGCATCGAACGTCCCGGCAGCGGCAAGCTGCAACGGCTGTTCGACGCCGACAAGCGCGTTCTCGCCACCTCGGGCGACGGGACCCAGAATTACCGATGGGACGGGCGGCGTTACGGCCATGTCATCGACCCACGTACCGGGGCGCCGGTCGACAACGGCGTTGCCTCGGTGAGCGTGCTTGCCGGCTCGGGCCTGCTTGCCGACGGCCTGGCGACGGCGGCCCTGGTTCTAGGCCCCGATGCTTGCCGCGGTTTGCTCGCCAGCTATAACGCAAGCGCCCTTTTTCTCATGCAAAGGAACGGTGGATTCGAGGAAGTGGATGTTGGGGGATTTGTTTCGGGAGGCCCAGGATGATCGAGTTTGTTATCGGTTTCGGGGTGTTTGTGCTGGCGCTTTGCGGTCTCGCCCTGGGCGCGCTCGCCGGCCGTGGCCCTCTCTGGGGCTCATGCGGCGGCGACGCCGCGCTTAATTCCTGCCCGCTGTGCAAGGGGGAGGACGACCGATGACACGCACCGTCGCCGATATCATGGCCACCGAACTGGTAACTTTCCGTCCCGGTGCTCATATCCGCGGGGCCATTCGCACATTGCTCGACAACCGAATTTCAGGCGCGCCGGTTGTGGACAGCGATGACAACCTGATCGGCATCCTGTCGCGCAAGGACTGCCTGAAGATCGCCTTCGTCGCCGCCTACCACGACGATTGGGACGGCCGGGTGCGGGATTTCATGGTCACCGATGTCAAGACCATGGGCGCGGACACGGACCTGGTTTCGGCAGCGAAGATTTTTTTCGGCAGCCATTTCCGACGCTATCCAGTCATGCGCGATGGTCGACTGATCGGTCAGGTCAGCCGCCACGACATTCTCGAAGCCCTGAGTGCGGAAACCTGAATCCCGTGCCGGAGACGCCCGTTCAGGGATTCGACCGAACCTAGCGACTTAGCACGGCAGCATATTTCAGCAATCCCAGCGGCGTGAACAGGTCCAGAAGAAATGCCGTGAAATGAACGTCCGCCTATGGCTAGGAGCGGACTCAGTGGCCGCACCAGAACGATGACCGCTTTCGGACGATTAGCCGACATTCAATTCTGCTTCGTGCTTTCTGCACGTCATATTCCGAACTGAGACACGACCCGCCGGCCGTCGAGGCTGGCGCTCGGCGGGCGACGGACGTAGCTTGGGCGGCCATGTCACGCGGCCCCAGCCCTACGGCGCTCAGCACCCGCATCCCCGGACCCGTCCGGGGCGCGTTGTGGATGGTCACGTTTTGCTTCCTGCTCGCTTCGCAGGCGGTGTTCATCCGCCGCGTTTCGGCCGAGATCCATCCCTTCGAGATCGTTCTCTTCCGCAACGCGTTTGCGCTCCTCTTCCTCGCTCCCGTGTACTGGCACTTCGGGATCGAGGGGATGCGGACCCGCGCTTGGGGCCTCTATGTGCTCGCATTCATCTTCATGGGCGCCTCGCCGCTCGCGTGGTTCCTTGCCATCGCGATGATGCCGATGGCGGAGATGATCGCGCTTACGTTCACGTCTCCATTGTTCGGCACCATCGGCGGCGCGCTGATCCTGGGCGAAATCGTGCGCTGGCGGCGCTGGGCTGCGATCGTCGCCGGCTTCGTCGGCGCCATGATCATCCTGCGCCCCGGCGTAGCCGCAGTGAGCCCGCCGGCCCTGATCGCGCTTCTCGCGTCCGTGTTCATCGCGTCCGGCGCGCTCACGCTGCGCAGGCTGTCTGCGACCGAGAACCCGAATGCGATCGTTCTTTGGACGTCGCTCGTGATTACCCCGATCTCGGCGGTTCCGGCGGCGTTCGTGTGGACGACGCCGTCGCTCGAGTCCGTGGCATGGATGGCGGGGCTCGGGCTGGTGTCGCTGCTGGCCCATATCGCCTGGGTCCGCTCGTTCGCCGCTGCCGACGTCTCGGCGGTGATGCCGTTCAACTTTACCAAGCTCTTGTTCGCAGCGTTGTTCGGCTACCTGTTCTTCGCAGAGAAGCCCGACGCCTGGATGTGGGCCGGGGCGGCGATCATCTTCGCGGCCACCCTCTATACCGGCCGCCGCGAGGCGATAGCCAAGGCCGAGGAGAACGCCGCCGAAGCTCGCGGCGGCGGAACAGGGCGATGAAGCGAAGAGCGCGGCGACCATGACGGCGTCGGTCCGGGCGGCGCTCTGGATGGTTCTCTCGGCGGTCGGCTTTTCCACCATGACGGCGTTGATCCGCCACGTCTCGTTCGGGCTGCATCCGTTCGAGATCGGGTTCTTCCGCAGCGTGTTCGGGATTCTGCTGCTGTTGCCGTGGGTTCTGCGCCTCGGCGCGGTGCAATTGAAGACCCGGCGGCTCGCACTCCACGCCTGGCGGGGGCTGGCGAGCGTCGGCGCGCTGCTCGCCTACTTCTTCGCGGTCTCGCTCATTCCGCTCGCCGAGGCCGCGGCGCTCACCTTCACCGCGCCGCTCTTCGCAACCGCCTGTGCGGGCCTGGTGCTTGCCGAACGGGTCGGCTGGCGCCGTTGGTCTGCCGTGGTCGGCGGCTTCGCGGGCGCCCTGATCATCCTCCGGCCAGGCGTAGAGGCCGTCTCCTGGCCGGCGATGCTGGTCTTGGTCGCGTCCGCGTTCGTCGCCGCCGAGATCCTGATCACCAAGGCGTTGACGCGCACCGAATCGGCCGAGACGATCGTCTTCTACATGGGGGTGTTCGTGACCCCCTTCGCGCTGGTACCCGCGATCGCGGTGTGGGCGACGCCGACGCCGGCCCAGCTCGGGTGGTTGCTCGCACTGGCCGCGGCGGCCACGGCCGGGCATATCGGCGTCGCCCGCGCGTTCCGCCTCGTCGACGCGACCGCGGTGCTGCCCATCGACTTCACCAAGCTGATCTTCGTCGCGAGTTTCGGCTATCTGTTCTTCGACGAGGTTCCCGACGCCTGGACCTGGCTCGGCGGCGCCGTGATCTTCTCGGCGGCGCTCTACACCGCGCACCGCGAGATGCGCCGACGGGCCGGCGCGCCGGCGGAGGCACGCTAACCTCGCTTGGTCGGCACCTCAAGCTGGGCTAAGGTCGGGCCATGAGTCAACGCAGCTCGATCCCGCCGGATGCATCGGAAATCGAGGCGATGGCACACGCCGCGCTCAAGACGATTCCCGCGCGGCTTCGCCGGCACGTCGGCAACGTGGTCATCCGGGTCGAGGAGTTTCCCGACGACGCCACCGAGCACGAGATGGACCTGGAAAACCCGTTCGAGCTTCTTGGCCTTTATCGGGGCGTGTCGATGGACCGCAAGAGCGTTCACGACGTGGCCGACGATTTGGACATGATCTTTCTCTACCGCCGTCCCATGCTCAATTACTGGTGCGAGACGGGAGACGATATCGAGGCCGTCGTGCGCCACGTGCTGATCCACGAGATCGGCCATCACTTCGGCCTCAGCGACGACGACATGGAACGAATCGAGGGAAAGGCATGACCGGGCCGATCAAGCCCCTTCCGCCCGAACAGTTGTTCACGGCCTGTGACGCCGCCGCTTTCGCGTTCGACACCACGGCCGAGCTCGAGCCCCTCGAGGGCGTGATCGGCCAGGATCGCGCCGTCCAGGCGCTCACCTTCGCCATCGGCATGCGCCACGAGGGCTACAACCTTTTCGCGCTGGGACCGGAGGGCACCGGCAAGGCGAGCATGGTAATCAGCGCGCTCGAACGGCACGCCGCCGAACAGCCCGTCCCCGGCGACTGGTGTTACGTCAACAACTTCGCCGAGCCGCACCGGCCGGGCGCGCTCGGCCTGCCGCCGGGGAAGGGGCGGCCGTTGCGCGCCGATATGGAACGCTTGATCGAGGAGCTTCGCAGCGCCATCCCGGCGGCGTTCGAAAGCGACGAGTACCGCAACCGCAAGAGCGTCATCGAAGAACGTGTCAAGGAGCACCACGAGGAGGTCTTCACCCGCCTTCAGGAACGGGCCAAGGGGCGTGATATCGCCGTCATCCGCACCCCGGTCGGCCTGGCGCTGGCGCCGGTGCGCGAGGGCGCCGTCCTCAAACCCGACGAATTCGAGGCCCTGCCCGCAGACGACCAGGCCGCGCGCCGCAAGGGCCTCGAGGTCATGCAAAAAGAGCTCGAGGACACGCTCAAGGAGATTCCCAAGTGGGAAAAGGAGCTTCGCGAGAAGATCCGGGCGCTGAACCGCGAGGTGACGCTCTACGCCGTCAGCTTCTTGATCGACGAGGTCAAGAAACGCTGGGCGGAACAAAAGCCCGTGCTCGAGCATCTCGACGCGGTGCACGAGGACGTGGTCGAGAACGCGGAGGAATTCCTGGGCCAAGACCAGCAACCGGGCGCGGACGCGGAGGCGCAGGTTTCCGGAGCGCCGGGTCGCGGGTTGCGCGGGCCGTCGCCGTTCCGGCGCTACCAGGTCAACGTGGTCGTGGACAACGGCCGCCGCGCGGGCACGGCGGAGCCGCAAGACGACGCGCCGGAAGCGCCCCTGGGTGCCCCGGTCGTCGAGGAGGAGCATCCGACCCAGCCGAATCTGATCGGCCGGATCGATCAAATGTCGCAGTTCGGCACGCTGGTCACAGACTTCAACCTGATCAAGGCCGGCGCGCTGCATAGGGCCAACGGCGGCTATCTGATTCTGGATGCGCGCAAGCTCGTCATGCAGCCGCTCGCGTGGGAGACCCTGAAGCGGGCGCTGCAGATGCGCCGTATTCGTATCGAATCGCTGGCCGAATCCATGGGCTGGGCCGCCGCCGCGACGCTGGAGCCCGAGCCGATCCCACTCGAGGTCAAAGTGGTGCTGCTGGGCGAGCCGACGCTCTATTACCTGCTCAACCACTTCGATCCCGATTTCCGCGAGCTCTTCAAGGTGGCGGCCGACTTCGACAACCGCATGGACCGGAACGAGGAGACCGCGACCCTGTATGCCCAGCTCATCGGCACGCTTGCCCGGCGCGAAGGCTTGAGGCCGCTTCACGCCGGCGGCGTCGCGCGGGTGATCGAGCACGGCGCGCGCCTCGCCGACGACGCCGAGAAGCTGAGCGCCCATATCGGCAGTGTCGTCGACGTGGTGCGCGAGGCTGACTATTGGGCCGGCGAGGCGGGCTCGGACAACGTGCTGGTCGAGCATGTGCAGAAGGCCATCGACGCCAAGATCTACCGTTCCGACCGGCTGCGCGAACGGATCCAGGAGGAGATCAGGCGCGGCACCCTGGTCATCGAGACCGAGGGCGCGCGCACCGGACAGATCAACGGCCTGTCGGTCATCCTCCTCGACCATTTCTCGTTCGGCCGGCCGAGCCGCATCAGCTGTCGGGTGCGCATGGGGCGCGGCGAGGTGATCGACATCGAACGCGCGGTGGCGTTGGGCGGGCCGCTGCATTCCAAGGGCGTGATGATCCTGTCTTCGTACCTGAGCACCCGATTCGCCCGCAACCACCCGTTGACGCTATCGGCAAGCCTGGTGTTCGAACAGTCCTACGGCGGGATCGACGGTGATAGCGCGTCATCGGCCGAGCTCTATGCGATTCTGTCGGCGATTTCCGCGATCCCCATCAAGCAGTCGTTCGCGGTCACCGGCTCGGTCGATCAGAACGGCAACGTCCAGGCCATCGGTGGAGTCAACGAAAAAATCGAGGGCTTCTTCGACGTATGCGCGGCCCGCGGGCTCACCGGCGACCATGGCGTTTTGATCCCGGCGGCCAACGTCAAGCACCTGATGCTCCGGTGCGACGTCGTCGAGGCCGCTGCTGAGGGCCGGTTCCACGTCTTCGCGGTCGAGACCGTCGACCAGGGCATCGAGTTGCTGACGGGCGTCCCCGCCGGCGCCGTGGACGAGAGCGGGGATTACCCGATCGGCACCGTCAACCGTGCCGTCGCCAACGGCCTCGTCGCCTTCGCGCGCAAGGCCCAGGATTTCGCCACCCGACAGGCGTCGCACATAGGCGGCCCGTCCGAGGGGCGCGGGAAATGAGCGAGGTGATCGCGACGAAGAAGGGGGCGCAAGGCACGTTCCGCCGCATCACGGTCGCGATGGACGCCTCGGCCGACGACCGGACGGCGCTGGACGCGGTCGCATCGCTCGCGGCACGGATGGACGCGGAGCTCACGGGGCTGTTCGTCGAGGACACGGACTTGTTGCGCCTTGACGAGCACGCGCACGTCAGAACCTTCAGCACGCTTGCGGCGCGCTGGCAGCCGCTTGAGTCCGGCGGCGTGGCGCGCCTGATCCGGTTGCGCATGGCCTCGAGCCGAAAAGCCGTCGAGGACGCGGCTCGGCGCCGCCAGGTGCGCTCGCGGTTCGAGGTGCGGCGCGGCCAGGTGGTCGCCGAAGTGCTGGCCTCGGCCGAAGCCGCCGACTTACTCGTCGTCGGCTGGGCGAGTGGCGCGCTTCCCGGACCGTCGGCGGGCGGCGGGGCGGGGCGGCCCGGAACACTCGCCCGGGCGGTCGCCGCCGCCGCGCGACGGCCGGTCCTGCTGCTCAAGGCCGGCGCCGTCATCCGCGGACCCCTGATGGCCGCCTTCGACGGCTCCGACGCCGCGCTCAAGGCGCTCGACGTGGCCGCCGAGATCGCCGGCGAGGGCGGCAAGCTTGAGGTCGCGCTCGTCACGAGCCGCATCGAGGACGCAGACACCTGGCAGGCGGAGATCCGCTCGCGCTTTCGCCATCAGGGGTTGGACCTCCACTTCTTCAACGTTCCCGAGGAAGGCGCGGATCAGCTCTGTCTCTTCGCCCGCCAGCGCGCGATCGCGCTCGTGGTTCTGGGAATCGGCGCGGATCCGCTCGAATGCGAAACCGCGACACGGCTGATCGAGACCATCGATTGCTCGGTCCTGTTGGTGCGCTGAGGCGCCGGATACAATGAAGGGAACGGCCATGAACGCGCGAACGACGATCGCTCTCGGCGCCCTTGTCGCCGTCTTGGCGCTCGCGAGCTTCGCCGTGCCCGCGGCCGACGACGTGGTGGCGCGCGGCAGCTTCTACGATTCGCCCCATCACAGTGCGGCGGGCGAGGCGGCGTTGGTGGCGCAAGGCGACGGCTCGTTCGAGGTGCGCCTGAACGCGTTCCGATCCGACCCGGGCCCGGACGTTTACGTCATCTTCAGCACCGCCGACAAGCCCATAAAAGACGCGGACATCACCGGCTCGCGCTACGTTACTCTCGGCCCCATCAAGGCGGCGAAAGGCGACCAAGCCTATGCGGTGCCGGCAGGCGTGGAGACACCCGCGACTTCCGCTCGGTCGGGCTCTGGTGCGCCCAATACTCGGTGCTGTTCGGAGCCGCGGCGCTCACCGCGGAGTAGGGAGGGCGGAGCAGGCAAGCCGTATGCGCGAAGAGTGGTGGAGCCGAGGGGGATCGAACCCCTGACCTTCGCATTGCGAATTGGTCGAGGAGACTAGAAAACCGTGTGAGATCAATTCCTTGTTCGGGCGCTGTCGCAACCAACTCCCGAAAAACCCGCCCAAAACTGAACAGCACTGAACATCCTTGGCACGATTTGGTCACAGTGATCACGACGCCTCGTAACCATTTTCCCCTTCCGTATAGGGGACCTGTGTGGTCCCGAAGGACTGCTTCGAATCACGACCGGACATCGACGCGGCTGTATTGGATGTCCGCTTTGTGGGGCTCAGCGGACGTGATCTGATGGGCCGGGACAGGTCTGCTAATAGCCAACAGCGGACCACGAACGTTCCTTGTTACAGGGCGGTTGCGGGTCCCCTCCGTGCACGGTGGGTGTGATGATCATGCCGTCGACTTAAACAAAGGCTGATAAAGGTTTTCGAGGTCGATCGGAAAAATGCTCTCCGGCGTCTCGATCACCGACATGACCGGATCGCCGGCGATGTAATCAAATCCCGCGCCGACGACCGAGCTGATCAGGCTGATGGAGGACAGCCCATGCACGTAGGTCGAGAGGTTGTGAAGACCAGCCGCCTGCCTGAACCGATCCAGGTACCGGATCATCGTCAGCTCCCGCAAAGGGAGGTTGCCGACATCAACTCCCACCGCCAAGACCCCCAACCCCGTCAGGTGGGAGAAGTCGTTGGTGTCCAGCCTTTGGCGCATAAGGGCCGCACGGCCAAAGGGCTTGAGGAGCGATAGCGCCTTTAACAACGCCGCCGGCCAAGCCCGACACCTTTGAAGCCATCGCCCGGAACTACCTCGAGCGGCACGTTAAGGCCAAGGGGCTGCGCAGCCGGCCCGAGATCGAGCGCATCCTCGAGAAGTACATTTACCCGGACTGGAAAGACCGCGAGTTCGTAAGCATCCGACGCGGCGATGTGACCAAGCTGCTCGACGCCGTGCAAGACGCCAGCGGACCGCGCCAAGCCGACTACGTTCTGGCCGTCGTGCGCGGGATCATGAACTGGTTCGCAGCCCGCACCGACGACTACTTGCCGCCGCGAGCCCGTGCCTTCGGCGGGCGTCGATCAGCGGATGTAGTTGCCGCCGGTGATGTCGATGGTCGCGCCTGTCGTGTGGCGCGCCTTGCCGGTCGCTAGAAAGGCGGCGACCGCGGCCACGTCTTCCGGCGGGATCATCTCCCCCATGGCGAGCTCGGCAACGACCTTCTCCTCACCGCCAATGCGTTCGGCGAACTTGAGCGCCCGATCGGTGCGCACGATTCCTGGCGCGATCGTATAGGCGAGGATGTTCTTGGACGAATAGCAGCGCGCGATGCTCTGTATCAGCGCCTTTTCGCCGGCCTTCGACGCCGCGTAGTGCATGGTATTGGGGGCCACCACGCCTTGGTGGGCGACCTGGCTCGAGATGGTCACGATAATCCCGCCACCGTCGGCCAGATAATGGCGAATCGCCTCGCGGCACAGGTGCGCGGTCGCGAACAGGTCGATCTGAAGGGCCTTGTGCCAGCCCGCGTTCCACGTCTCGAAGTCGTCTTCGACGCCCGCCCAGACCTGGATGCCGGCGCTGTTGACGAGCACGTCTACGCGGCCCTTCCATGCGACCGCCTGCTTCCAGAGGTTCAGGACCTCGTCGTCATGCTCGAAGTCGGCACGAACAAGCAGGCATTTGTCGCGCCCCACCTCGTCGGCGAGCGCCTCGGCCTTCTCCTCGTTGGCATTGTACTGAATGACCACGTCGGCGCCGGCGCCGACAACATCGCGGACGATGGCGGCACCGATCCCGCGCGATCCGCCCGTGACGAGAATGACCTTTCCCTCGAGATTGAACATGACCTCAATCTTCTGTTGTTCGTCGGGCACGCTTGGAACCCGCCCGCAATCGAGAACGGAGCGTGCGGTGCTGGCTCCACCACATAGCCGCAATTCGTCGTTTCAAAACCCGCAGTGCGGTGCGTCGCGATGGGGCCGTAGTGCGGTTTTGCGGTTATCGAGTGGTGATGCTGGCGATTTCGTCTTTGATCTGGAGTTTTCGCTTTTTGAGACTGTGGATTTCCAGATCGTCGGGATGGGGTCGGCTGAACTCCTCTTCCAATGCGCCATCGAGCGCCTTGTGCCTCTCCTTCAAGGCCTCGATCCGTTGCTCTAGGCTCATGGCTCCGGTTTTCCCCTGCTTCTCGGTACGAGGGCCGACGGCCATGATACTTCAAGGGGCTTCGGGAATCCAGAACCCGAGACCGGGAAATGGACTCAATCGCCGAGGCAGATGCCGAGCCCGCGCGCCGTCGATCGCCACCCGCTCGGGCCGGACCGAGAGCTGGGTCCGCGAGCCGACTCCGCCCACGTTCACGGGCAACGCCTGTAGAGCAGAGGCCGTTGAATGTCTGCTTAGGGTCAGGAACGAACATCGGCGAGGCTGTACTGGATGTCCGCTTTGTGGGGCTAAGCGGACGTGATCTGATGGGCCGGGGCAGTTCCGT